>Ga0137409_10000002_pt1 | contig 265182 bp, 262 predicted proteins | sample CZODoug1_16funga_FD_122059 | JGI IMG/M metagenome (GOLD analysis project Ga0137409, IMG submission 122059) | Vadose zone soil fungal communities from Angelo Coast Range Reserve, California, USA - CZODoug1_16fungal (Hybrid Assembly) | ecosystem: Environmental > Terrestrial > Soil > Vadose zone... | reverse complement strand
GCCCCCAATCCGTTCCAGGCTAAAGTGTTACCCATGTCTCCGGTATAAACCGTTACCCATGTGACCGGAATGGACCGGGTGTAGATGGTGGCCAGGGGCGGAATTGAACCGCCGACACGCGGATTTTCAGTCCGCTGCTCTACCAACTGAGCTACCTGGCCGTTGGGGGGTATGCGTGGAGGCCGCGCATTAAAACCGAGCCGTCCGGGGGCCGTCAATTGGAACCCTCACCCTGGCCCTCGCCCGCAAGCGGGAGAGGATAAAGATCACTCCGGCGACTTGAAATCCGCGGGCTTGTCGGAGCCTGTGCCGAAGAAAAACTTCTCCATCTCGTCCTGCAGGAACTTGCGGGCCTTGGGCTCGATGGGGCTTAGCCGGTACTCGTTTAATAGAGTGGTCTGGTGGGCCACCCAGCGCCCCCAGGCCTCCTGCGAGACGTTTTCATAGATCCGCTTGCCGAGCTCGCCCGGGTACGGCGTGTAGGTGAGCCCCGGCGCTTCCCGCTGCAATACGACGCAGTTGACCATCCGTGCCATAGGCCGCGCAGCCTGCGGAGCGCGCCTACCCCTGTCAAGGACTTCAGCTTTGCTGATGGGTCGGTCAGCTCTACGGTTTGCTGACTTTTGCGGCTTGTTCAAACTATGTCCCATCGAAAACGCATCGAACTGCCAACGGAGACGAACATGAACAAGCAGCACTTCACCGGTTTCCTCGCCGCCCTCGCGGTCACGGCGGCGATCTACTCCACACTCGACGTCGCAACTGCGACCACCCCGGAAACTCGCGGCAGTCCCGCGGTAACGGACGAGGTTCATCAGGGCAACCGGCTCGCTGCGCCGGCTCCCGCCTCACCGGTCCGCAATGTGGTCGGCTGACACCCGACGTCGTCTCCCCGCTGCCCCACTCCGGCAGCAAACCCCGAGCCGGCAGTTCGCTGCCGGCTTTTTTATTTGCGCATTCGCAGCCCTTAACTTTTGCTGAGTCGCCCATCAGTTCTTCGGATTGCTGACTTTTCAGCTTCGATCAAACTGTGTCGCATCGGATTCACACTGACTTTGGAACGGAGAGGAACATGAGCAAGCAACATTTCGCAGGTTTCCTGGTGGCGCTGGTCGTCACGGCGGCGCCCTATATCGCGCTCCTCGCGGGAACCGCGCTCGCGCCGGCGCCCCGCGGCAATCCCGCGGTGGCTGACGGCACGTACACGGATGTTCGTACGCACGCCGCGGCGAGCCCCGCGCAGATCCGCAATGCGAACGGCTGATCCATCGAGTTCTCCCCGCTGCCATACCCCGGCAGCAATCCTCCTGGCCGGCAGCAACCCTGCCGGCCTTTTTTATCCGGGACATGAGTCGAGGCATAGCGAGATAACGGGCCGGCATCGACCTCCCTCGAAAGAGGTAGCCGCCGCCACCTACGATGAGGCCAGCCGGGCGACTCGCCTGAGCAATACCGGAAAGCGTGTGTAGAGCGAACAATTCCGCCCCACGTCGGGTATCCCCTCTCCGGCTCGAACCTTCAGGAAGGAACGAATCATGAATCGCACCATCACTCTCGCATCGACTGCATTGATCGCACTCGCTGCCGCCGGCTGCGCGCGTAACGAAGCCGCCGAGGCGCCGCCCGCGCCCCCGCAGGTGAGCGTCGCGAAGGTCATCGAGAAGCCGATCACCGAATTCGATGAGTTCACCGGCCGCTTCACGGCGGTCGATCGCGTCGAGTTGCGCCCGCGGGTGTCGGGCTACATTTCGTCGGTCAACTTCACCGAAGGCCACGAGGTGAAGAAGGGCGACGTACTCTTCGTCATTGACCCGCGCCCGTACGACGCGGAATACAAGCGCGCCGCTGCGGAACTCGCGCGCGCAAAGACCCAGTTGAGCCTCGCGCAGTCGGAATTCGAGCGGGCCCGGACGCTGCTCGATGCCCGCGCCATCTCGAAGGAGGAATTCGACGCGCGCGTCTCGGGCGCCGCGCAGGCAACGGCGAATGTGCAGGCCGCGGACGCCGCGCTCGATGCCGCAAAACTCAATCTCACCTTCACGCGCGTGCGCGCGCCGATCTCGGGGCTCGTCAGCAAGGCGGAAGTCACCCCGGGCAATCTCGTGACGACGGATCAGACCTTGCTCACGACGCTCGTCTCGATCGATCCGATCTACGTCGAGTTCGAAGGCGATGAACAGGTTTACCTCAAGTACAACGCGCTGGCTCGTGCCGGTCTCCGTCCCAGCTCCCGCGATTCGAAGAACCCCGTATGGGTCGGACTCGCCGATGAGCAGGAGACTCCCCACCAGGGTGTGATGGTGTTCGTCGATAACGAACTGAACCCCGCCACCGGCACGATCCGCGCGCGCGGACAGTTTTCCAACAAGGACCGGCGCTTTACGCCCGGGATGTTCGCGCGCGTCAAGCTCCTCGGCAGCGCCGAGTACAACGCGCTCCTCATCAACGACAGCGCGATCGGCACCGACCAGAGCGTCAAGTACGTGCTCGAAGTGAATGCCGACAACAAGGTTGAGTACCGGGCCGTGAAGCTCGGTCCCGTGGTCGACGGCCTGCGCGTGGTGCGCGAAGGTCTCGCGCCCGGCGACTCCATCGTCGTGAACGGCCTGCAACGTGTGCGCCCAGGCATGCCGGTTACGCCGCAACGGGTCGCGATGGGTGCGCAGCCGTCGACCACGGGCGTGCTGGCGAAGAACTGAAGGCCCTCACCCGAACCCTCTCCCCCCTGAAGGGGGATGGGGTCCCTCACCCGGACCCTCTCCCCCCTTATTTTTTCCCGGGCGCCTTATGAAACTCTCCCATTTCTTCATCGACCGGCCGATCTTCGCGGCGGTGCTTTCGGCGTTCATCACGATCGCCGGCGCCGTCGCCCTCTTTCAGCTGCCGATCAGTGAATACCCCGAAGTCGTTCCGCCCTCCGTCGTCGTGCGCGCGTCCTATCCGGGCGCGAACCCGAAGGTGGTCGCCGATACGGTGGCCGCCCCGCTCGAGCAGGAAATCGTCGGCGTCGAGGACATGCTCTATATGTCTTCGCAGACGACGATGGATGGGTCGCTCATGCTGACGGTGACCTTCCGCATCGGCACCGACATCGATCGGGCGCAAGTGCAGGTGCAGAACCGCGTTTCCCAGGCCCTGCCGCGGTTGCCCGAAGAAGTGCGCGCGCTCGGCGTAACGACAGTGAAGAGCTCCTCCGACCTCACGCTCGTCGTGCATTTGCTATCGCCGGACAACCGCTACGACTCCCTATATTTACGCAACTACGCCGCGCTCAACGTCCGCGACGTGCTGGCCCGCCTCCCCGGCATGGGCGATGTGCGAGTTTTCGGCGCGGGCGACTACGCCATGCGCGTCTGGCTCGATCCTCAGAAACTCGCCGCGCGAAGCCTCACGGCCGGCGACATCGTCAATGCGGTGCGCGAGCAGAACATCCAGGTGGCAGCCGGCCAGATCGGCGCACCGCCGGCGCAAGGCGCGGCTTTCGAGGTCGCGTTGAACGCGATGGGCCGCCTCTCGGACGAGAACCAGTTCAGCGACATCATCATCAAGACGGGCACCGACGGTGAAGTCGTGCGCCTGCGCGACGTCGCGCGCATCGAACTTGGCGCCGCGCAATACGCGATGCAGAGCTACCTCGACAATAAGCCCGCCGTCGCCATCCCCGTGTGGCAGGCGCCGGGCTCGAACGCCCTCGAGCTCTCGCAGTCCGTGCGCGACACGATGGCAAAACTGAAGCAGAGCTTCCCGGAGGGCATGGACTACACGATCGTCTACGACCCTACCGTATTCGTGCGGCAATCCATCGATGCGGTCGTCCACACGCTGCTCGAGGCCATTGCGCTCGTCGTCCTGGTCGTCATCCTTTTCCTGCAGACCTGGCGCGCGTCGATCATTCCGCTGGTCGCGGTGCCGGTCTCGATCATCGGCTCGTTTGCCGTACTCCTCGCCTTCGGCTTCTCGATCAACACGCTGTCGCTGTTCGGCCTGGTGCTCGCCATTGGCATCGTGGTCGACGACGCCATCGTCGTCGTCGAGAACGTGGAGCGCCACATCGCAAGAGGCCTGACACCGCTCGCCGCTACGAAACAGGCGATGTCGGAGGTCAGCCGGCCGATCATCGCGATCACGCTGGTGCTGTGCGCCGTCTTCGTGCCGGTCGCGTTCGTGAGTGGCCTCTCGGGCCAGTTCTATCGCCAGTTCGCCCTGACGATCGCCATCTCGACGGTCATCTCGGCATTCAATTCACTCACGCTGTCGCCCGCCCTCGCCGCCGTGCTGCTCAGGCCGCACGATGCGAAGCACGACGGGCTGTCACGCGGGATCGACCGCGTGTTCGGCGGCTTCTTCAAGCGCTTCAATCGGGGCTTCCAGGCATCCGGCGACGCCTACTCCGTCGCCGTCGGCAGCACGGTCCGCAAGAGCGGCATCGCGCTCGCCGTTTACGGTGGCCTGGTGGTTCTCTCGTATTTCGGCTTTGCGCATCTGCCGGCGGGCTTCATTCCGTCGCAGGACAAGCAGTACGTCATCGCCATTGCGCAGCTGCCGCCGGCGGCGTCGCTCGAGCGGACCAATGAAGTCACGCGCGCGATCGGCGAGATCGGCCTGAAGCAGCCGGGCGTTGCCCACGCGGTGCAGTTCTCAGGCATGTCCGTGAACGGCTTTGCCGCGAGTTCGAGCTCGGCGCTCGTCTTCTTCCCGCTCGATGATTTCGACAAGCGCAACTCGAAGGAGCTGTCGAGCGGCGCCATCGCGCAGGCGCTCAACCAGAAGCTCGGGGCGCAGATCAAGGACGCGTTCGTCGTCGTATTCCCGGCTCCCGCCATCCAGGGCATGGGCGCGCTCGGCGGCTTCAAGCTGCACATCGAAGACCGGAGCGATGCGGGGAGCGATGCGCTCTACCAGGCGGTGCAGGAAACGCTCGGCAAGGCCTGGCAGGACAAGCGGCTCGCGGGCGTCTTCTCGAGCTACCAGATCAATGTTCCGCAATTGAACGTCAACGTCGATCGCGTCAAGGTCAAGCAGCAGGACGTGAAGCTCACGGACGTCTTCCAGACGCTGCAGGTCTATCTCGGCTCGCTCTACGTCAACGACTTCAACCGCTTCGGCCGCACCTATCGCGTCGTCGCGCAGGCGGATGCACGCTTCCGTTCGAAGGTGGACGACATCCTGCCGTTGAAGACGCGCAACGCCAAGGGCGAGATGGTGCCGCTCGGCTCCATCCTGTCGGTCTCCGAGACCTATGGCCCGGACATCGTCCAGCGCTACAACGGCTACCGTTCCGCCGACATCAACGGCGGCCCGGCGCCTGGCGTGAGCTCGGGTGAAGCGCAGGCGGCCATTTCGCAGATTCTTGATGAGACGCTGCCGAACGGCATGTCCTACGAATGGACGGATCTCGCGTACCAGCAGAGCGTGGCCGGCAATTCCGCCGTCTACATCTTCCCGCTGTGCGTGCTCTTCGTGTTCCTGGTACTCGCCGCCCAGTACGAGAGCCTGAACCTGCCGCTCGCGATCATCCTGATCGTGCCTGTCAGCCTGCTCGCGGGCATCGCGGGAGTGCTGCTGCACGGCGGTGACAACAACGTGTTCGTGCAGATCGGCTTTCTCGTGCTCGTCGGTCTCGCGAGCAAGAACGCGATCCTCATCGTCGAGTTCGCGAAGCAGCTCGAGGACCACGGCCACGACCGCACGACCGCGGTGCTCGAGGCCACCCGCCTGCGATTGCGGCCGATCCTCATGACGTCGATCGCGTTCATCGCAGGCGTCGTGCCCCTGTTCACCGCGACCGGCGCAGGCGCCGAAGTGCGGCAGGCGATGGGCGCGACCGTGTTCTTCGGCATGATGGGCGTAACAGCCCTGGGCCTTTTCCTGACGCCGGTGTTCTACACACTCGTGCGTCGACAGGTTAGTCGCCGGCGTGATCTGGAGGTGTCTCCTCACACTCCCCAAGCACCCCAGGTTGCGCCGGCGACGACAGAGGTGCCCCATGCGTAATCTTGCCCTCCTTTCCCTGGCCGCCTTCCTGTCCGCGTGCGCGGTCGGCCCGAACTACGTCAAGCCCGACGTGCAAACGGCCCCGGCGTTTGCGGGCGCAGCCACCGCCGCGTTCACGGCACAGGATCCGGTTGCCCGGTTCTGGACTCAGTTCGGTGATGAGGAGCTCGATCGCCTCGTCGCCGATGCGCTCGCCGCGAATCACGACCTGCGCATCGCGCTTGCCCACGTGAAGGAAGCGCGCGCGCTCAACCGCGAGGCGAAATTCGACCTGGCGCCGACGGTGACCGCCGGCGCGGGCTATACGAAGCAGCGGTTCTCGAACGATCAGACCGCCGCCGCGTTCGGCCGCGAGCAGGAGCTCTATGACGCCGGATTCGATGCGTCGTGGGAACTCGACCTCTTTGGCCGCGTACGGCGCGGCATCGAGGCCCGCCATGCCGAGGTCGAGAGCGCCGAAGCGACGCTGCGGGACGCGCAGGTAATCGTCACGGCCGAGGTGACGCGCACGTATTTCGAACTGCGGGGCGCGCAAAGCGAGCTCGAGGTCGCGAAGCGCAACGTCGTCAACCAGCAGGAGACGCTGAAACTCACCAGCGTGCGCCTCGATGCGGGCCGCGGCACGGAGCTCGACACGTCACGCGCCCAAGCCCAGTTAAGTACCACGCTCGCGAGCGTGAGCCCGCTGGAAGCGGCGGTTTCGCGCGACATCCACAAGCTCAGCGTACTCACCGGGCGTGAACCGGATGCCTTGACCGGCGAGCTCGCGCCGACGCGCGACCTGCCCGGCCTGCCGGGCGTCGCCGCGGTCGGCAATCCGGCCGACTTGCTGCGGCGCCGGCCTGACATCCGCGTCGCGGAGCGCGACCTCGCGGCCTCGAACGCACGCATCGGCGTTGCGATCGGCGATTACTTTCCGAAGGTGAGCTTCACCGGCAGCATCGGCTATGCCGCCGGCAGTTCCGGCGCACTCGGCGACAGCGGCACGGACGCCTACACGATTGCCCCCGGCATTTCGTGGGCGGCCTTCGATCTCGGCCGCGTGCACGCCCGCGTCGAAGGGGCCCGCGCCAGCAACGAAGCCTCGCTTGCCCGCTACGAGCAGGCCGTACTCCGCGCCCTCGAGGACGCGGAAGATGCGCTGGTCACGCACGCGCGTGCCCGGGAACGCCTGACTCATGTTGAACTCGCGGCCGAATCGAGCGCGACGGCCGCGCGGCTCGCCAATCTGCGATTCCAGAGCGGCCTGGTCGATTTCCTGCAGGTGCTCGATGCCGAGCGCACGCAGCTCGAGGCCGAGGACGCCTTGGCGCAGAGCCGCACCGACGCTGCGACCAGCCTGATAGCCGTCTACAAAGCCCTCGGCGGGGGCTGGGAAGGCGCCCCTCTGCCCACGGCAAGGCCACTAGCGGACACTGGCCCGCCGGCGCGCTAGACTTTCTCCATGGCGGTCAATTTCCAGACGAATCCGGAACCGACGGCGTTGCGGGCCGGGGCCCCGGAGCACCCCGACGATTCCGCGCAGCGCCGCGAGCGCCTGCTGATGGCATCGGCCAAAGGCAGCCGCCTGCTGCTCGAAGCTCCCGATGTCATGGCGGCCGTCCCTGAAGTGCTGCGCCTCATCGGCGAAGCCGCGGCCGTCGACCGGGTGAACGTCATCCTCGCGGAGCACGGGGCGAACGGCGAGCGGCTGCTGCGCGTCGCGAGCGAGTGGGTCGGGGAAGGCGTCGCGCCGCAGCTCCACCATCCGACCATGAGCGTGCACGCCGAAAGCGAGTTCGCCCTGCAGTGCCTGCAGCTGCGCGCGGGCCAGACGATCTGCATTTACAAGGACGTTACGCCGGCCGAGCTCCAGGACCCGGGAGCCTGCTGCGGCTTCGAAGGCATCGGCACGAAGAGCAAGGCGCTCGTCCCGATCTTCGTCGACGGCGACTTCGCGGGTGCCGTGAGTTTCGACAACACGCGCCAGCGCCGCGCCATCGATTCGACCGAGCTCGCCACGATCGAAACCGCCGCGGGCGTGATCGGTGCTGCGCTACATCGCGAGCGCCTGGTCGATACGGTGCGTCGCGAGCGTGAGCGCGCGGCGGAAGCCCGTGTCGCCGCACTCGCCACCGCGAACGCGGTCATCCGCGGCAATCTCGAGCGTCTCGCGGGCGCGCCCGACCTCACGAGCTTCATGGTGAGCATGCTCGTCGAGATGACCCACGAGCTCGATGCCGCGACGGGCGGCGTCATCCTGCTCGACGATGCCGCCGAGCAATGGCGGCTCCTCGCCTACGTGCAGGATGGCGTCTCCGCGGCTCCGGCATTCGGTGTGAGCGTCGCTTGCGCCGAGACGAAATTCGACAGCCGGCTGAAGAGCGCGCGTTCGCCGATCTATCTCGATCTCGACCTGCCGGAAGATGCGGAAATGGTGTGGCCGGGCTCGCTGCCATCGAAGCGCGCGAACGGCTATGTCAGCATGTATGTCATGCCGCTCGTCTTCGGCGACCGCACCGTCGGCTGCATCAGCCTCAATTTCAAGCGCAAGAACCCGATCAGCGCGCAGACGGGCGAACTGCTGATCGCTCTCGCGCAGCAGGCGACGCTCGCCATCGAGCAGACGCGGCGCGACAACTCCGAAAAGGCCGCGGCCGTCCTCACGGAACGCAATCGCATCGGGCAGGAAATCCACGACGGCCTCGCGCAGGCCTTCACCGGCATCCTGATGCAGCTGAACGCGGTGGAGGACCACAAGGCCTGCGGCCGCGGCGCCCTGCGCACCACGCTCGACCGCATCAAGGACCTGGCGCGCGACGGACTTGCGGAAGCGCGCCGCTCGGTCATGGCCCTCAGGCCGGATCAGACGCGCCGCGGCGGACTCGGTGTCGCGCTCGGCCAGCTCGCCGAGCGCTCGACGATTCGCGGCGGCGTTACCGTCACCTACGACGGCAACGGCACGGCGACGGACCTCAAGCCCGAGCACGAACACGAAATCTTCCGCATCGCGCAGGAAGCCGTGAGCAATGCGGTCCGTCACGCCAAGCCGAGCAGCGTGCGAATTGCGTTCACCGAGGAACCGGGCCACTGGCGGCTCGACGTGAGGGACGACGGCTGCGGCATGCCGCGCGAGCCATCGCGTCATGCCGAGAGCGGCTTTGGCCTCGTCAGCATGCGCGAGCGCGCGAACGCCATCGGCGGCGAGTGGACGATTGACTCCGAATGGGGCGCGGGTACGACGGTCAGCGTGCGCGTGCCGAAGCGCACGCTGGCATGAGCGCGGCCGGCTCGAAGATCCGGATCATTCTCGCGGACGATCACCCGGTGGTGCGCGACGGCCTCGCCGCGATGATCAATCAGCAGCTGGACATGCAGGTGGTCGCCGAAGCTGCCGACGGCGATGAGGCCATCCTCCTCTTTCACCGGGAACAGCCGGACGTCATGGTGCTCGACCTGCGCATGCCGAAGCGCGACGGTTTTGCCGTCGTGCAGAGCGTGCTCGAGGCGAGCCCGAAGGCGCGGCTCCTCATCATGACGACCTTCGACGGCGACGAGGACATCTTCCGGTGCCTGAGCCAGGGCGCGAAAGGCTATCTCCTGAAGGACTCGCCGCGGCAGGAAATCCTCGCGGCGATCCGCGCGGTAAGCCAGGACCAGCCCTACACGTCATCGTCCATCGCGGCGAAGGCCGTGCAGCGCATGTCGAAGCCGAACCTCACCAAGCGCGAGGTGGATGTGATCCAGCTGCTCGCGCAGGGCCGGAGCAACAAGGACATCGCGCGACGCCTCAGCATCACGGAAGGCACGGCGAAGACGCACGTGAAGTCGATTCTCACCAAGCTCGACGCGATCAGCCGCACGGAAGCCGTCGCCGTCGCCCACAAGCGCGGTCTGGTGCACCTCTGACCGGAGTCAGGTGCCGCCGCCGACGCAGGCTTCGATGATCGTCTTGATGGGTGCGGGCAAGCCGACCTTCGCGGGTCGCGCAGGCTGATACCAGAGCTTCTCGCCTTCGTCCTCGATTTTGAGGTCGCGTTCCCGCACGCGCACGATGAGCGGGTTCAGGTCGAGGTCGAAGTGCGTGAAGCTGTGCCGCACGGCCGGCCAGTCCCTGGTGTTGGGATTCTGGAAGCGCTGCAGACACCAGTCCCGCGCCACGGCGCGCGTCGGAAACTCCGGCAGACCCCAGAGCCCGCCCCAGATGCCGACGGGCGGACGATGCTCGAGCAGGATGCGGCCGTCTGCCGTACAGGCGAGCACCACCCAGACCTCGCGTAATCTGCGGCTGGCCCGGCGCTTCGGCGCCGGCAGCTCATTCTGTCGTCCCGCGCGGTGCGCGGCGCAATCCCCGGCGAGCGGGCAGGCCAGGCATAGTGGCCGGCTACGCACGCACACGGTTGCACCGAGGTCCATGATCGCCTGCGTGTAGGTCGCCGCCTGGTCGGGTGGCGTGCTGGCTTCTGCAAGCCGCCAGAGCTCTTTCTGCACGGCCGCTGCGGATGGAACACCCTCGACGAGGAAATAGCGGCTGAGCACGCGCTTCACGTTGCCGTCGAGGATCGCGTGACGCTGGCCGAGTGCAAGCGAGAGAATCGCGCCCGCCGTCGAACGGCCGATGCCGGGCAGCGCGGTCACGGCCTCGATGTCGGTCGGAAACACGCCGCCGTGCCCGTCGCGAATGGTCTGCGCGGCGCGATGGAGATTGCGCGCGCGCGCGTAGTAACCGAGCCCCGACCACAGGTGCAGCACTTCATCGACCGGCGCGGCGGCCAGTGCAGCGAGATCCGCAAAGCGCTGCATGAAGCGCTCGAAATACGGAATGACCGTCGAGACCTGCGTCTGCTGCAGCATGATCTCGGAAACCCACACCCGATAGGGTGTTGGATGCACTTGCCAGGGCAGGTTCTTGCGGCCGTGCTGGGCCGACCAGGCGAGCAATGCCGAAGCGGGTGAGCTACTTGCCGGCGGCACTGACCGGCAGCTCCTGCGCCACCCGTTCGACACTCGTGAACATCGCGACCGTGCCCGTACGCATGGTGTCTATCATCGCACGCCTTGCGTACCACGCGGGTACCCAGAACTTTGGATCGAGTGCGAGTGTATAGGTGACGTGGGTGCCCTTGGCGCTCGCCTGCCAGACCGTGCGGGTGACGCTCGACTTGACGTCGGAAAGGTCCGGGAGCGCGGTCGCGAGCAGCTCGCCGCCGCCGACTTTCAGCGTTTCGATACGGATCATCGAGCGGCAGAACACGCGATTCAGGCAGCCCCTGAGTTTCGTGTAGAGCCGCTGCGGCGCGCCGGGCGGCGTCGCGACCAGATGACTTTCCTCGATGCGCGCATCGAGCGACGGATAGCTGGCGTAGTTCGTCAGGACGCGGGCGACCGCGTCCGGCTGCGCGTGCAGCTCCGCCGCGAACTGGACCTTGTAGAGCCCGTTCTCATAGCGGACCTCGATCGTTTCGATTTCGATCGCCCGAACCGGGGCGGCGAGGCTGCCCGCGAGGCACAGCGCGGCGGCGAAACTCGTGACGGCCCGTGTCACGCCGTCAGCCACCAAGCAGCTCCAGCAGCTTGTCGCGGGCCTTCTTCTTGAGCTTCTCCCTGACCTCGCCCTTCACCGCCTCATCGAGAACCGGTCGGATCTTGTAGTCCGTCAGCGTGCCCGTGACGCGCACGGGAATGTCCGCCGCGGTCTTGAGATCCGCCATTTCGGAGCCGGCGCCGGACGCGGGCACCTGGTAGACCCTCGTCTTGACCTTGATATCGACCGCGCTGGTCGGCAGCGACACGGTGCCCTCGCCGTTCGACTTGAGGAAGGGCGTCTGCATCAGGATATCGTGCGTTGTCAGCGTGCCATCGACGAACTTGCCCGAGCCCTTGAGCGCATCGAATTTCGTGCGGCCGCTCCCCTGCCCCCCGGGTGCCGCTTCGCGCTTGATGAGCGCCCGCGCGCGCCGCAGTTCGAACCACAGATCGTGCCCTTCGAAAGCGCCGTCCAGCACTTCGAAGTCGAGGTCGCCATCGAGCGTCCGCTTGATGTCGGCATCCGTGCGGCCGTGGCCGGCGACCGCGAGGTTGACGAGCCCGCGCCCGGAGAAACGCTTGCTGTCGTAGGCGGCCGCGAGAAACTTCGCGAAGTCGATATTCGCGAGGTGCTGGTCGAGCGTCACTTTGGCGTCCTTGCCGCGGGCATCGACGCCAACCGTGCCCCGGTACGTGCCGCCGTAGAGCTTCGCCTGATTCGGTCCGAGCCGCACGTTGCCGTCGGCGGCATCGAGCTTCAGCGTCAGGTCCTCGAGCGCCATGCCGCTGAATTCCGTGTGCGCGACCCGCAAGCTCCCGCGGGCCCTGAGCGCCTTCAAGGTGTCGAGCGGCAGCGCGGTCGGCGGCTCCGCCTTGCCGGCGGCGGCCCTTTCCTCCGGCGCGAGATAGCCGTCGATGTTGAGCTTGTCGGCTTTCAGGTCGAAGGCCAGCGCCAGGGTGTCGAGATCCGACACACCGAGCGTGCCGTCAAGCTCGGTCTCATCGAGGCGGCCCTTGAAGTTCGTGAGCGCGAGCCGCTTCGAGTCGAGTGCAAAATTCGACTCGAAACCGACGCGGCTGAAAGCCTTCGGATTGCGCGTCCTGAGCGGCGTGCCGGCAAGCGCCGCCAGCGTGTCGCGCAGCGACGTCTCTTTCAGTCTCAAGGTTCCGTCGAACGCGTGATCGGCGAGGACCTTGCGGCCCTTCACCGAACCGCTCAGCGCAAGGTCGCCATAGGCGAGCTCGAAGACCGGCACATCGAGCGTATCGGCGTCGAGGTCGAGATCGATGCCCGGCGACTTGAAGGAAATCGGTGTGGGCGCGTTGCCGGTGCCCGCATCCATCTTGAGGCTGAGTTCAACCGGCACGGGGTCGCCCGACCCGAGCGGCCCGGTCTTGAGGTTCATGTCCGTGAAGCGACGCGTGCTGCCGTCGCGCCGATCGTCCATCACGATCTCGGAGTTGCGGATCTCGATGCCGGAAATCGTGGCGCTGCCGCCCGACGATTCGCCTGAGGTCCCGGTTGTCGCACCGGGCTTGTCCTCGCCCCCCATGCCTTCCCAGTTGCCGTGGCCCGACGGGTCCGTGACCAGATGCACCTTGAGCCCGCCGAGCAGCAGCCGCGTCACGTCGAGCGTCTCATGAAGAAGGGGCAGGACCTTCACCACCAAGCGCGCCTCCCCGATGACGACGAAGGGTTCCGCGCCGAACCCCGGCGGATTGCCAAGCGTGGCGTCGTGGACCTCGAGGGCAATGGACGGGAAGAGCGAGAGCTTGAGGTCGCCCTGGAGCTTGAGCTCCCGGCCCGTCTCCTCCCGCACCATCCTGGCGATGTCGTCCTTGTAGTCGTTCGGGTCGACGACCACGAGGACGACCACGACCAGGATCAGGAGGAGCGCGACGAGGCCCCCGAAAACGACGAGCAGACGCTTGAGCCAACGCATGATTGGTGTGTTCCGGCGGGCTGAGGGCTGGTTCGATTCTAGCAAGCCGGCAGGGTTCCAAATGGGGCGCGAGTCACGCCGATAAGCCCTTGGCGGTCTTCAGGAAGGGTCGTTTTTGCCGATATGCCGGGAGTCCGACGAACCGTTCCGACGAACTCCTCTTCCGAGTCGCGCCGCCAACCGATGAAATGGGGTATCCGCCGTAAGCTTCATGTGATCCCGGTCGCGGCGACGATCCTGCTCATGGTCGCGCTCGTGCTCATGACCCAGGTCATGAGCCTCTACGGCCAGATCGCGCACGGTGAGCTCGCCGAGCACCGCGGGCTCGCGGCCCAGCACATCGCGCTCCAGCAGCGGCTCATGGATCACTACGGGGACTTCAGCGTCGCCGCGGCGGCCGCGATCGCCGATCGCCGGGAACCCGCGAACCAGGTCCAGCTGCACGCGATGAGCGAGCGTTGCGCGGGCATCCGGCGCGACCTGCTGACGCTCCACAGCCAGCCGGGCCTGCAGGGCGATACGGTCGAACGCCTGCAGCAGGCGATCGGCAACATCAGCGGTTACTGCGCCGCCGTCGCGCGCGCGTCCGCCCATGCCGCGACCGGCACGGCAGCGGACCTCAACGGGGACCTCGCGAACGCCGCGATCGACTTCGGCAAGTTCAATGCCGTGTTCACGGCGTTGCGCGACGCGCGCCGCCAGGCGAGCGGCGACGCCCTGGTCCGCATCAACGCCGTGCTCAAGCGTGGCACGATCGAAACCGGCGCCGTACTTGCGCTGGTCGTGTTGCTGACGGTCGGCATGAGCGTCTCCATCTCGCGTATCGTCGGCCGGCGCCTGAAGCGGCTGTCGGAAACCATGACGGTCCTCAGCAGCGATCCGAGTGCGCCGATCGCGCTCGAGCTCGATGCGCAGGATGAAATCGGCGACATCGAGCGCGGCTTCGCAGCGATGCTCGGCGACATCCGGGCGCACCAGCAGCGGCTCGCGGAGTCCGCGACTCGCCTCACCGATATGAACCGGGAGCTGGAGCTGCAGATCCATTCCAAGAGCCAGGCGGAAGACGCGCTGCGCGACTCGAAGGAATTCCTGCAGATGGCGCAAAGCGCCGGCGGCATCGGCATCTTCGAACTCGACCTGCAGACCGCGCTCATGCGCGGCTCGGACGTGCTTTTCCAGCTCCTCGGGATGCCGAGCGGCAACGGCCTCATCACGCAGGAGCAGTGGCTCGCCGCCGTGCACCCGGAAGATCTCGAACCGCTCATCTCGCAGTTCGCGCAGGCGGTCAACAACGGCGGCCAGTTCCACATCGAATACCGCGCACTCCGCCCGGATGGCAGCGTCCTGTGGACCAGTGCGACCGGGCGCGTGCTGCTCGACGGTTTCGGCGCCGCCCGCCGCGTGATGGGCACCGTCGCCGACATCCACCGCCGCAAGCTCGTCGAGGAAGACCTGCGCCGCACGGCGAGATCGCTCTCGATTGCGCAGAAGGCGGGCGGCATCGCGACCTTCGACGTCAACCTCATCACGGGCGATGCCGTGCAGTCGGACAACATGCGCGAGATTCTCGGCATACGCCCCGAGGATCCGCTGCCGAAGCGCGCGCTCTGGCTCGAACTCGCGCATCCGGAGGACCGCAAGCAGGTCGAGCATCCGCTGCGCGTTCCAGGGAGCGACGGCGCTTCCTACCAGCGCGAATACCGCATCATCCGCAGCGACGGATCGGTGCGCTGGCTGAGCGAGCGTGGCGTCGCGACGCACACGGTGAGCGGCCAGGCGGCGCGGATCGCGGGCGCGATTATCGATGTCACCGAACGCAAGTCTTCGGAAGCCGCCATGCTCGAGCTCGAAGCGCGTCTCGAGCGTGCCGTGCACGGCACCTCGGATGCGCTATGGGAGTGGGAAACCGACACGCACGACATGTGGATCGCGCCGCGCTTCCGGGACCTCCTCGGCTACGATGCGACCGACCCGCTGCCGATGACGGCCTGGGACTTCGGCACCTACGTGCACGACGAGGACGCCCAGAAGGTCATCGATTCCGCGCGCCGGCACCTCGATGAAGGAACGGCCCACGACGTGGAAGCGCGCCTGCGCCGCAAGGACGGCGGATACGAATGGGTCCGCATCCGCGGCGTCGCCGAAGCGTTCCAGGAGGGCCAGCGCCGGCGCATGTCGGGCTCGATCCAGCTCATCACCGAGAAGAAGCGCACCGAGCTTGCGCTCATCGAAGCGACCAACGCCGCGGCCAGCGCCAATCGCGCCAAGAGCGAATTCCTCGCGAACATGAGCCACGAGATCCGCACGCCGATGAACGGCGTGATCGGCATGACGCAGCTCCTTGCTGACACGCGCCTCACGACGACGCAGCACGAGTACGTCGAAGTCATCCGCACGAGCGGCAAGACCCTGCTCGCGCTCATCAACGACATCCTCGACGTGTCCAAAATCGAGGCCGGGCGCATGGAACTCGAGACGCGCGACATCGACCTGCGCACGACCGTCGCCGAGGCTGTCGCAACGCTCGGCGTGCAGGCCGCGGCGAAGGGACTGGCGCTGCGCGCGAATGTGGGGCCGGATGTACCGTCCGCCGTGTCCGGAGATTCGGTGCGGCTGCGGCAGGTGCTCTTCAATCTCATCGGCAACGCCATCAAGTTCACCTCGACCGGCGCCATCACGCTCGACGTGCGGCTCGAATCGGCCGACGACGTGCGCGCGCTCGCGCGCTTCAGCGTGAGCGATACCGGCATCGGCATTCCGCCCGACCGGCTCGACCGCCTCTTCAAGAGCTTCAGCCAGGTCGACTCCTCGACGACACGCCACTACGGCGGTACGGGCCTCGGGCTCTCCATCGTGAAGCAGCTCGCCGACCTCATGGGCGGGCAGGTGGGCGTCGACAGCGAAGTCGGCAAGGGCTCGGTCTTCTGGTTCACGGCGCAGTTCGAGCTCGCGAGCGACAGCCACCAGATACGCAATACGACGGGGAGCTTCGAAGCGCGGCCGCCGATTCGCGGGCGGCTGAACGTCGCGGGCTCGCACCTGCTGCTGGTCGAGGACAACGCGGTCAACCAGAAGGTCGCGCAGCGCTACCTCGAGAAGCTCGGCATCACCTGCGATCTCGCGCGCAACGGACTCGAGGCGATCGATGCCTGGCAGAAGGGCAGCTACGACCTCATCCTCATGGATTGCCAGATGCCGGTGATGGACGGTTTCGAGGCGACGCGCGGCATCCGCAAGCTCGAGCGCCATGGCAAGCGCGTGCCGATCGTCGCGCTGACGGCGAATGCGCTCGCTTCGGACCGCAACAACTGCCTCGCCGCCGGCATGGACGAACATCTTGCGAAGCCGCTGGAATTCGAGCGGCTCGAGAACTGCCTCGCGCAGTTCCTCTCGACGCGCACGCCGCGTCCCGCCGAAGAATCCGCGCCCACTCCGGGGACCGTCGCGGCGGAGCCGGCGCCGGTCGATCTCGCGGCGCTGCGCAACCTGGTCGGCGACGATGCGGAATTTCAGCGCGAGCTCATCGAAACGTTCATCGCGAGCGGCGATGCGACACTCGCGCAGATTGTCGACGCCTTGAATACGAACGATCTCGCCGCCGTCCGCAAGAGCGCCCACAGCCTGAAAGGCGCGAGCGCGAATATCCGTGCCCAGGCGCTGAGCAACGCCGCCAAGGAACTGGAATCACGTGCCGCCGGCGAAAACGCCGACGCCTGTCGCGCGCAACTGACATCGCTGCGCGCCCACTACGAGCGCACCCGCGACTTCCTCAAGCAGGCCTGAAAAAGGGGACGAGAAAAAGGGGACAGATTTATTTTTCCGTGTTTCTCATGCGAATCTCGAGATACTCGGAAAAATAAATCTGTCCCCTTTTTCTCGTCCCCTTTTTCAGGCGGTGCGTTCGACGACGAAGGTGGAGCCGAAAGGCTGCAGGCGCTTGCCGACGACGCGATTGCGCCCGCTCGACTTGGCCTTGTAAAGGCACGCGTCCGCCTGTGCGATGAGCCGGTCCACGATCGCCACATCGCCGGGCTCGAGCTGATCGAAGCCCGCGACGCCGAAGCTCGAGGTCACCTTGAGCACCAGATTGCCGATGCCAAGTTCCGTCGCCGCGAGCCCGGCGCGGATCTTTTCCGCGACCACGAGCGCGCCGGAGAACGGCGTCTCGGGCAGCACGATCACGAATTCCTCTCCGCCATAGCGCGCGACCCAATCGACTTCCGTGCGCACGCTGGCGCGCAGGAATTGCGCAACGCCCTGCAGCACCTGGTCGCCTACCTGGTGCCCATGGGTATCGTTGACCTGCTTGAAGTGGTCGACGTCGCAGAGGACGAGGCTGAGCGAATGGCGATAGCGGCGCGCGCGCTCCGCCTCCTGCGGCAGTCGCTGCATGAGGTGGCGGCGGTTATAGGTCGCCGTGAGGGCGTCCGTCTGCGAAAGCAGCTCGTTCCGGCGGTTGGCCGCGCGCAGCGATTGCTCGAGCGCGAGGATGCGTTTGCCGGTATTGAGCCGCGCGATGAGCTCGGCTTCATTCACGGGCTTCGTCAGATAGTCGTCGGCGCCGGCCTGCAATCCCGCGACGATGTTCTCCTTGCTGTCGCGCGCCGTGAGCAGGATCGTATAGACGTAACCCTCGAGCGCCGCGGTCCGGATCGCCTTGCAGAGCGCAACGCCGTCCATCTCCGGCATTTCCCAGTCGGTGAGCACCATCGGGTAGAAGTGCGACTGCAGGCGTTCGAACGCGAGCTTGCCGTTGGTCACCACATCGACGTCGTAGCCCGCCTTGCGCAGCAGGCGCTGGGTGAGCAGGAGCGTCGTCGGGTCGTCCTCGGCCAGCAGCACCCGCATCGGGCCGGTGAGAGCCGTTTCCTGTGGGGAATTCAATGAGTTACCGTCGGACGGCATGCAAACGCGGGCGCCGTGAATAAAAGGTGCGTTGCCGGAGGGTATCGGCTCGTGGCGCTCGCCCCTTAAGTCGATACCCGGCCCGCCGGGCGGGCCCTGTGAGGCGCATCACGCAGCCGTGGAGACTTCTGGACTCACTCCTTGCAGAGCGAGATATCGCCGCTCAGGGTCTTGGCACGCAGGCTCGCGCTGGTCGATCCCTGGCTGAACTTGAGCTCCTCGCCCGGGCCGTAGCGGTGGCTGGTCGGCTCGGGACCGAAGCAGTTGCTGATCTCGCCCACGGCGGTCGCGATCTCGTAGTCCCCGTCGCGCGAGCCGCCGAGGTAGAAGTTGATGTCGCCGCTCACGGTCTCCGAATCGACGCGCGCGTCCTTGGTGAGTTCACCATAGAGCGTGATGGTGCCGGACGTCGTGCGCAGCCGGCTCCGGCCGACGCTCGTCAGGCGCAGGTTGAGGTCGCCGCTCACGCTGGTCGCGTTCGCATCGCCGCCCATGTTCTTGATCTCGATATTGCCGCTCGTCGAGGCGATGTTCGCGACGGCCGAGCCCTTGTTGCCACGCAGGTTGATGTCGCCGCTCACGGTGTTGATCCGCACATCGCGGTCGAAGCCTTCGGCCTGGACCTCGCCGCTGATCGTCTGCAGGTCGAGCCGGCCATGCACGTCGGTCACGTCGATGTCAATACTGACACCCGAGACCGTGAGATCGCTGCCATTCGGCACTTCGACATCGAGGTCGGTGGAGCCGCTGTTCGAGGACTTGGGCAAAACCACCTTGACGATGGTGCGCGCGCCCTCGACCGAGAACTCGAGCCGCGCCTTCGATCCGAGTTCGCCGGTGACGTGCACTTCTTCGCGCGAGGTTCCGCGCACGGTGATCGTGCCGGCGACGTTGGAGACTTCGACGGTGCCGCGCGCCGTCGCCGGCTGGCGCTCATCGACCGTCTCACCCGCGAAGGCGGTGGTCGCGGCAAGCAAAAGCAGGGCCGTATACAAGCGGGCCTTGCGGCCCGAAACGTCGGGGGAATTCATGTCTGGGTCTGCTCCGAAACGGTCTGTGTGAGGCTGGCAACGTTCTGCATGTATTCGAGCTCCTGCTGATACGCACCGAGCACGAGCTGCTGCAGGAGAACGCTGTCGGGATGCGACTTCAGGGCGTCGTTCAATTCCCGCAATCCGTCCTCGATCTGCTTCAGCCCCTTCTGCACCCGGGCCCGGTCATTCGCGGGAAGATCCGCGATGCGCCGGAAGAATTCACTGGCGAGCTGCATGCGCGCCTTCTGGTAACCCGCATCCATCATCACCGGCTTCACCAGCCAGGTATTGATCGCTTCCTGCGATGGACCGACGCCGGGACCGGTTGCAGGCCCCCTGAACAAGCCGTAGCCGAGACCCGTGCCGATCGCGACGCAGACGAGACCTGCCGCGATGCGCATCGCCCAGACGCTCGCGCGCTGCGGCCGGCGCTCCCTCGCGATGGCCGCGGCGACGCCCGGCCACAGATCGTGCGGAGGTTCGATGTCGGTCGGCAGGCGCTGCAGCGCGCGGCTGAGCGCGTCATTGCCTTCGGTTGGTTGTGTCATGTCGCTTACCCTCGCTCAACCCGTCATGCGTTCGGTCAGGAGCTTGCGCGCCCGATGCAGCTGCGCCTTGCAGGTACCGACCGCAATGCCGAGAAAATCCGCTGTCTCTTCGTGCGTGTAGCCGTAGACGCCCTGGAGCACGAGCACGTGGCGCGCTCCCGTCGGCAAAGTCGCGATCAGCTGTTCGAGATCGAGCACGTCCATCGCATCGGCGAACACGGGCATTTCCGGGCCCGCGTAGTCCTCCGGCTCTGCGACGTGCATCACAGGCTCCTTGCGCCGGACCCGGCCAAGGACCGCATTCACGGCAATCCGGTGCAGCCACGTGCCGAGGCTGCTGCGGCCCTCGAACCTCGGGAGGTTGCGCCAGGCGCTGATGAAAGCCTCCTGGGCGCAGTCCTCGGCGGCTGCAGGGTCCTGCAGCATGCGCAGGCAGAGGCCGTAGACACGGCCCGAGTGAGCCCGGTAGATCGCCTCAAAGGCCGCCTGGTCGCCCTTGCGGGCCCGCTCGATGACGCGCCGTTCGGCGAGGTCCACGACCTCCGCGGGCGGTTCGCTCAAAGCTTGGGCTCCCTCGGTCACAGGCGCCGATCGTAACAGCGCGTCATTCGCCAGCACATTCACGCTCCTTTCGGGGAGCTTAGAGCGGGTCTGGCGGGAAAGGGTTTGGAGCCGCAGGTACCGGTGTTGGATAACCGGGGATTGCGGCGCCAAGCCCCGGATTACCGAAATCCCCGGTTATCCAACACCGGCACCTGCCGCACGGCTCGCGAGGCCCGCCGCGGTGGGGAAGCGCGCGCTGTTCCAGCTCGTGACGAGCGTCGGCAGGGCTTCGGCCACCATGGGACGGGCGATGTAATAGCCCTGCGCCGAGTCGCAACCGATCGAACCGAGGAAGGCGAGCGACTGCTCCGTCTCGACGCCTTCGCAGCACACGGACAGGCCGAGGTTATGTCCAAGCTCGACCAGCGAACGCACGATGGTGCGGGCTTCGACGTTGCGCTGCAGATCGAGGCCGAGCGACTTGTCGATCTTCAGCTCACTGAACGGCATCTGGTAGAGCTGGGTCACCGAGGAGAAGCCGGTGCCGAAATCATCGAGCGACAGGCCGAACTTCTTCACGCGCAGGCGCGTGAGGATGTCGAGCGTATGCGCGGGGTCGCTGAGCGCAGCGGTTTCCGTCACCTCGAGCGTGAGCTGCGAATTGTCGACGTTCGACTTCGCCGCGAGCACGGCGAGCTGATCCGGGAATTCGAGATTGCTCACGAGGCGCGGTGAAAGATTGACGGACAGGCCGAGTTCGAGGCCGCGCTTGTTCCAGGCGCCGACCTGCTCGATGCCCGTCTGCAGCACGAAATCGGTGAGCGCGGCGATCAGGCCGCTCGATTCGGCGAGCGGAATGAACTCATCCGGGTAGATGAGCCCGTAGTCCGGATGCTCCCAGCGCACCAGCGCCTCCGCGGACTCGATCTTCCACCGACCGTCGATGAGCTTGCCCTTCGGCTGGTAATGAACGCGCAGCTCCGCGCGGTCGACCGCGCGCCGCAGCTGCTCGACCGTCACTTCGCGCCGGGATTCGAAATAGCGCCCGAGCAGGCACTCGAGATCGCCGAGCATGATGGGCTTGTGCATGACGCCGGCCATGGCGAGGCCGTGCGACTTGCCGAGCTGCTCGGCGGCGTTCAGCACGCGCTGGTCCATGCCGCTCGCGAGCACGACGTTCGCCTTCGAATGCTGGCGGGCGAGCGCCCGGATGAGTTCGACGCCGTCGCCCCCGGGCATCTGCAGGTCGAGCATCACGAGCGTCGGCCTGAAGCCCGGCAGCAGCGCATGGAATTCATCCTGCGACTGCGCCTTGGCGACCGTGTAGCCGACGCCTTCGGCGACCTGGCTGACGAAGTCGAGGATGTCCGGGTGATCGTCGACCACGAGCAGGCGATTGAGAGTGGAGGCCATGCGGTACACCTTCAGTTGAGACTTGCCCGGATGCGATGCGCCAGGGCTTCCATGGAATAGGGTTTCGTGAGCACGGGATAGCCGCTCGCAACGAGGCTCTGGTGCTGCACGCTGCATTCGGCGAACGCGGAGGTGACGAGCACGCGAACGCGTGGCCGCTCGCGCAGCACGCGCGTCACGAGATCAAGGCCGCGCTCGCCTTCCGCGAGCATCATGTCGGTGAACACGAGATCGATCGAATGATTGCGCTCGAGGAGCTCGAGGGCCGCGCGCGCGGAGCTTGCATCGAGCACGCCGTAGCCGAGCGACTGGAGCGACGTCACGGCCGTCGCGCGCACGTCCACGTCGTCCTCGACCACCAGGATCGTTTCGCTGCCGGTCGGCAGCGGTCCCTTGCCGGCCTGCGCCTCGGCCTCCTCCCCGGCGGGGAGCGAGGAGCGCGGAAAGTGCAGGCTCACGGTCGTGCCCTTGCCCGGCGCGCTTGCGATCTGCGCGTGGCCGCCCGACTGCTCGCAGAAACCGTAGATCATGCTCAGTCCAAGTCCCGTGCCCTTGCCGATTTCCTTGGTGGTGAAAAAGGGCTCGAAGGCGCGCTTGCGCACGTCGTCGGACATGCCCTGGCCATTGTCGGTCACCGTGAGGCACACGCAGGGTCCCGGCGCGACGTACGCCGGGCTCGCGGCATGGGTCTCATCGAGCGTGATGTTGTGCGTACCGATCACGAGCTCGCCGCCGCGCGGCATTGCGTCGCGCGCGTTGATCGCAAGGTTCAGCACCGAATTCTCGAGCTGCCCGACGTCGACACGGACCGGCCAGAGGCCCTGCGCGAGCTCGAGCCGCACGGCGATGCCGCGGCCGAGCGCCCGCTCGATGAGTTCCTTCATGCCGGTCACGAGGTCGTTGACGTTTATCACGCGGGGCGCGAGGACCTGCTGGCGCGCGAACGCGAGCAGGCGCCCCGTGATTTCGGCGCCGCGCAGCGCGGCGCGCAGCGCCGTATCGACGTGGCCGATCGCGCGCGCATCGCTGCGGCACACACGCTCGAGGAGCTGCAGGTTCCCGATCACGACCGACAGCAGGTTGTTGAAGTCGTGCGCGAGGCCGCCGGTCAGCTGGCCGACCGCTTCCATCTTCTGCGCCTGGCGCAGCTCGCCCTCGAGCCGCTTCTGGTCGGTGACGTCGCGGATCACCGAGAAGAAGCCGCCGATGCTGCCGTCGGAGTCGCGGTGCGGAACGTAGTCGATGCAGAGTTCGCGGCTGCGCCCGTCGTTCAGGAGCCGGCTCTGCTGAAAGCTCACGTGGCGGCCGTCGAGTACCTGCTCGACGCGCGGCGCGAGCTCGGCAAAGCTGTCGGGCGCCATCAGCTCGTCGACCCTGAGGCCGCGCATGGCGGTGCGCGGATGCTGCACGAGCCGCTCGTAGCTCGCGTTGACGTATTCGATCTGCCGCTCGCGATTCACATAGGTGAGCGCGATGGGCAGCGTATCGAGCATGACTTCGTAGAAATCGCGCGTCTCATCGAGCCGGTCGTGCATGCGCGTGACGGTGGTGATGTCCTCGTGCGTCACGATCGCGCCCGTGCCGTCATCGTGCCGGAACGCCTCGACGCGCATCTGGAAATGGCGGCTCTCGCCGCCGACCGCCGCGTCGTAGTTCATCGCGAAGTCCCTGCGCAGTCCCGCGAGCACCTCGGCGACCGCGTTGGCGACGACCGGACCCTCGGGGCAGTCGCCGGCCACGTGCTCGCAGAGTTCCGCGTAGCGTTCGCCGAAGCTGAACCTGAGGCCGGCGAGCCCGGGGTCGGCGCCGCAATCGCGCCAGGCGCGGTTGATCTCGATGATCTCGCCGCGCGAATTGAGCACGGCGATGGCGATTTCTATGGAATCGAGCGTGCGCCGATTGAGCGCTTCGTTGCGCACCAGGTGGTCGCGGCGCTTGCGTTCGGCTTCGATGCTGCGCAGCGCGCCGCCGACGCGGACTGGCCGCCCCGCCGGATCGCGATCGGAGTCCCCGTGAAGGCGAAACCAGCGGTAGCTCCCGTCGCAGTCGAGCCGCAATTCCACGTCGAGCGGCACCGCCTGCTCGAGATGGCGCCGCACTTCGCGCAGCAGCGCGTCGCGATCGTCCGCGTGCACGCGCGCGAGCAGCGTTTCGAGATCGTCGCGCCGCTCCGCCTTCGGTGCGCCGAGCTTCTCGAGGAAGCGGTCGCTGAAACGCACCGCGCCGGTTGCGAGGTCCCAGTCCCAGAAGCCCTCATAGGCGACGCGGGCCGCCAGCTCGAACTGGCGGGCCTCGGCCGTAGTGCTCAGGGCGGCGCGGCTGCGGGGCAATCCTTGATTCCTCGATGGGACATCAAGTTGCGTATCGGTGGCCGGGGCCTGAACTTAAGGCCGGGTCACGCCGTTCTGTGAGTGAATTCCCGAGCCGCTTGCCGTTATTGTTAACAACCGCGGCGGCGCGCTTGCGCGCGTGTCGGGGGAAAGATGAATCGCGCCGCCCGGCCCCTACTCGCTGTCGTCGACCGGCTCCGCGCTCGCGACGCTCGACTCCGTGCGTGTCGGCGCATCGCGGCCGGCGAACCAGTTGACCGCGTACTGCACGAGCTGCGCGCCGGTCGTGAGATTCAACTTGCGCTTGATGCGCTGGCGGTGCGATTCCACGGTCTTGACGCTGAGATTGAGCGCATCGGCCGATTCCCGCGTCGAGAGGCCCTTGCCGATCATGTGCAGGATCTGCAGCTCGCGGTTACTCAGCCGGTCGATCGGATTGGTCGAGATATAGGAGCCGCCCGCGGCGAACTTGCGGATCATGCTGTTGCCCACGGCTTCGCTCACGTAGATGCCGCGATCGAGCACGCGCCTGAGCGCCACCAGGAACTGGTCCGACGCGGCCTGCTTCATGATGTAGCCGTTGGCGCCCGCCGAGAGCATGCGTTCGGCGTAGATCGTTTCGTCGTGCATCGACAGCACGAGCAGCGGCAGCGCCGGGTGATGCGCGCGCGTGTCGCGCACGAGTTCGATGCCATCGCCCTGCTTGAGCGAGATGTCGACGATGACGATGTCCGGGTCGAGCTCCTTGATGGCGGTGCGCGCGTCGCGGGCGGTCTCCGCCTCGCCACAGACGGTCAGGTCGTCTTCCTGCTCGATGAGCCGTCGCAAACCCTGCCGCACGATCGGGTGATCGTCGACCAGCAGCACGCGCCTGATCTTTCGTTGCTTGCTCATGCCAGCCGGGTTGGGCTGCGAAGCCTTGCTCATACCATGTAGAACAGTCATGACGATCTCCCTTCGTCCGGCTCCCGCCGGATGCTACATTTTTTCAGTGGCGCCGGAAATCCGGGGCTGCGCCGGCAGTGGGCGGCGGAGCCGGCTGGCGGCAGCGGCAACGCACGCGGGTGCCGCCTTCCCGCAGCCGCTCGACGGTCACCTCGCCGTCGATCATGCGGGCGCGGTAAGCCATGATCTTGAGCCCCATGCCGGAGACGCTGTGCCGCGGCTCGTCCGCCGGGCCGTCGGGCAGTCCGACGCCGTCATCGGTGATGGTGAGCCGGACGTTGCGTTCCTCGACGATGAGCTGCACGGCGATGAGGCTCGCGTGACCGTGGCGGACGGCATTGGTCACCGCTTCCTGCGCGATGCGGTAGAGGTGATTCGCAGTCGCCTCGTCGAGCGTGAGCTCCGGCCATACGCGACTGCGCAACCGCACGTCGACGCTGTACATTTCGCGCGCCCGCGCCGCGAGGGCCCGCAGGGCGAACACGAGGCCGCCGAGGTCGAGGCTCACCGGCGAGAGGCCGCGGGCGAGCGAGCGTGCGCTTTCGATCGTGTGATTCACGAGCACGACGATCTCATCGACGCTCGGCGTGAGGCTCGCGTCGCTTTTCTTGATCTTGGCCGACAGGCCCCGCAGCATCAACGCGACACCGGTGAGTTCCTGGCCGAGCCCGTCGTGCAGGTCGCTGCCGATGCGCTGCTGTTCGCGGTTCGCGATCTCGATGATCTCGTGCTCGAGGCCCTTGCGCTCGGTGATGTCCTGCACCACCGCCAGCCACACGCGCTCGGAGCCGAGCTCGAGGCTCGTCATCACCGCTTCGCCCGTGAACAGGCTCCCATCCTTGCGGCGCAGGAGGAAGTCGCGCTTGAGCGGGTGGCGGCGATGGCGGTCGAGGAATTCGAGCCGGCCGAGTTCGCGGATCGGAGAATCGGCATCGCCCAGCAGATCCGCGACCGCGAGGCCGACGACTTCGCCGGAGCCGTAGCCGAACATGCGCTCGAAGGCGGGATTCGTGAGCCGCACTTCGGCATCGCGCGAAATGACGGCGACGCCTTCGCGCATGGTCTCGAGGATCGTCGCCTGGGTACGCAGCGTCGTTTCGGCGAGCCGGCGCTGCGTGATCTCGGTGATCGCGACCGTGAGTCCCGCGACCGCGCCCTGCTCGATCGCCGGCGCGGCGCGCACTTCGAAGTGCCGCTGATGCGCGTCGCCCGGAATCATGAGCTCGGTGCTGATGGAGTTCGATGAACGGATGGCGTACTCCAGGATGCCCGCGAGACGCTCGCGGTCCGCGAAGGGCACGAGCTCGAGCACGCTCTGGCCGACGAAATCCGCCGGCGTGCGCGCGAGGAACGCGCGGTTTGCAAACCGGCAGTTCAGATCGAGGTCGACGAGCAGCAGCCAGTCCGGCACGTTGTCCGTGACCGAGCGCAGGATCGACTCGGACTTCTGCAACGCGAGTTCCGCGTTCTTGCGCGCCGTGATGTCGTGACAGACGCCGATGACATAGTGCGCATCGCCCGCATCCTCGCCCGCGGCGCCGTTGCGGATCGGCTGGTTGACGACGTGCAGCCAGCGGGTCTCGCCGCGCGTGTTGACCATGCGCACTTCCGCCTGCGCCGGGCGCCCCGTGGCGAGCTCCGCCATGCGCGCGCGCGCCTTCGCGAGATCGTCGGGGTGATAGAACGCCTTCGGCCCGCCCATGGCGTGCATCTCCTCCAGCGTGCAGCCGAAGGTCTCGCGAAAGCCGTCGCTCACCCAGGTGAGCTCGTCATCGCCGTCCGCGGTCACCTTGAATTCCTGCACGAAGCCGGGGCTGATCTGCGCCACCGTGCGATAGCGGTATTCGCTCTCCCGCAATGCCTGTTCGGCGAGCTTGCGGTCGGTGATGTCGTGGCAGACGCCGATGACGCTCGTCACCTGGCCGTTGCGCAAGTCCGTGAAAGGCTGGTTGACGATCTGCAGCCAGCGCGTCTGGCCCTGGCCATCGGTGATGCGGATCTCCGCTTCCATGCGCCGCCCTTCCAGCAGCCCCTGGATGTAGTTCGGCAGCGCCGCGCGATCGTCCGGATGGTAACGGGCGAGGAGTTCATCCGTCGTGCTGAAGTCGCTGAGCTTGGCGCCGAAGATCTCCTCGAATCCCTCGCTCACCCAGCGCAGCTGCAGCCGTCCGTCGGAGGTCGGCGCGAGCTCCTGGATGAAGCCGGGCGACAGTGCCGCGACGGTGCGATAGCGGTATTCGCTCTGCTCGAGTTCCCGCTCGGTGCGCTTGCGCACGTCGATGTCGATGGAGGTGCCGGCCACCTTGGTCGGCACACCGTTCGCGTCGCGCTCGACGATGCGGCCGCGATCGAGCAGCCATTTCCATTCGCCGGCCGCGATACGCAGCCGGTATTCGGCCTCGTAGATCGGCGCCTGCCCGGCCACGTGTGCCTTGAGGGCCGCATCGACTCGCGGCAGGTCATCCGGATGCACGCGGTGGCGCCACGGATCCTGCTCGAGCTCCCAGCGGTTGCGCGAGTAGCCGGTCATCGCGAACCAGTGCTCGCTCAGCTTGTCGACGTCGCGCGTGAGGTCCCAGTCCCAGTACGCGATGCCCGCGCTCCAGAGGGCCGTGCCGAGCCGCGCTTCGGTCTCACGCAGCGTCATTTCGGTGTGCTTGCGCGCGTCGATGTCCATGCAGATGCCGGCCATGCGCAGCGCCCGGCCGTCCTTCGCGCGCGACACCACGCGGCCGCGCTCGTGGATCCAGTGCCAGCGCCCGGAAAGCGTGAGCACGCGGTATTCGCTTTCGTAGACGTCGCTCGCGCCGCTCAGGGTCGCCGCGAATCGCCGCTGCGCTTCCGGACAGTCGTCCGGATGGATGCGCTCATCCCAGCGCTCGACGTGCTGCGGGCCGTCGCAGGGGTCGAGATCGAGCGTGCGGCACCAGTCGTTGATCCAGCGCGTATCCTCGGTTTCGAGGTTCCAGTCCCAGAAGCCGATCTGCGATCCCCAGACCGTGAGTTCGAGGCGGGCCTGGGTTTCACGCAGGTTCTGCTCCGCGCGCCGCCGCTCATCGATGTCGAAACAGACGCCGACCACGCGCGCGGCTTGCCCGTCCGCGTCGCGGGCGAGCACCTGGCCGCGTTCGTGCACCCAGCGCCACTCGCCGGCGCGTGAACGCAGGCGGTACTCGGTCTCGTAGAAATCCTTCGGCCCGCTGATGTGGCTGTCAAAAGCCGCGACCGCCGCCGGCACGTCATCCGGGTGGATGAGCGTCAGCCAGTGGTCATGGTGGCCCTCGCCGGCACAGGCATCGAAACCGAACTTCTCGCACCAGTCGCTGAGCCAGGTGCAGCTGTCGGTCTGGCAATTCCAGTCCCACAGGCCGAGGTCCGCGCCCCAGACAGCCGCGGCGAGTTGTGCTTCGCGTTCACGCAGCGCCGTCTCCATGCGCTTGCGCTCGTCAATGTCGATGGCGACACCGCTCAGGCGGGCCGGCGCGCCATTCTCATCCCATTCGACGACCTTGCCGCGATCGAGCAGCCACTTCCAGCTGCCGTCGGCCGTCTGAAAGCGGTATTCCGATTCGTAGAAGTCCTTCTCGCCGGAGACGTGCTCGGCGACCGCGGCCTGCATGCGCCGGACGTCGTCCGGATGCAGGCCACGCAGCCACGGTTCTTCGCGCCGCTCGGCTTCCGCGGCCGGGATGTCAATGCCGAGCGCGCGGAACCAGTGTTGGTTCGAACGCACCCGATCGTGCTTCATGTCCCAGCTCCAGATCGGCAGCTGCGCACCCTGCACGGCAAGCTCCAGCTGCTGTTCGGCATTGCGCAGCGCCTGTTCGGCGCGCTTGCGCGCGTCGATGTCGATCGTGACGCCGACGATCCGCAGGGCGCGGCCGTCCGCGTCGCGCTCGATGGCGCGCCCGCGGCTCAGGAGCCACCGCCACTCGCCCGAGCGCGTGCGAATGCGGTATTCCGACTCGAAAGTTTCCGCGCGCCCCTCGACGAGCGCCCGGTAGCTCGAGTCCTGCATCGACAGGTCTTCCGGATGGATCAGCCGGTCCCAGCGCACACTGTGATTCGGCCCCGGGCAGGGGTCGATGTCGACGCTCGCGCACCAGTCGTTCCACCAGTGCATTTCGTCGTTGGCGGTGCGCATCTCCCAGAAGCCGACCTGCGACGCCCAGAGCGTCGTCGCGAGCCGCGATTCCGATTCCTTGAGCGCAAGCTCCGCGTGTCGATGTGCGTCGATGTCGATCGAGACGCCGGCCATGCGCAGGGCCTGGCCGCCTGCATCGCGCTCGACGACGCGGCCGCGGTCGAAGATCCATTTCCAGCCGCCGTTCGCCGTGCGCATGCGCATCTGGCGTTCCCAGTTGTCGCTGGGGCCGCGCCAGCATTCCTCGAGGCTGCGCATGTAGCCTTCGACGTCGTCCGGGTGCACGCCGTCTTCCATGTGCTCGAGCGTCTTGCGGCCGACTGCCGGGTCGACGCCGAGGATGCGGTACCACTCGTCGTTCCAGGTGAGCGTACGGCTGCGGACATCGCAATCCCAGAGCGCGAGCCCGGCGCACGCGACGGCGAGATCGAGATGCTTGCGCGCCTCGGCGAGCGCGAGCTCCGCCAGCTTGCGCTCCGTGCCGTCGCGCATGTTGATGACGATGCCCTGCACCGCCGGATCATCGAGCATGTTGACACAGACGACGTCGACCCAGCGCGTGCCGCCGTCGGGGCGGCGCAGCCGGAACTCATCGCGCGCGCGCTCGCCGGGCGTCGCTGCGAGCGATTCAAAGCTGCGCAGGACGCGCGCGGCATCGTCGTGATCGACGAAGTCGAGGGCGTTTCGACCGATGCGCTCCTCCGGTGTCACCCCGAACACCAGCAGGAAATTGCCGGCCATCGACTTGATGCGGCCGTCGGCGGCGAGCACCACAATAATGTCGTTTGAATTCTCGGTGATCGTCCTCAGCCACTGCTCGCTCGCCTCGAGCCGCGTCACGGCGCGGTGCTGCGCAGTGACGTCTTCGGCAAGTGCGAGCACGCCGGTCACGCGGCCGGTGGCATCACGCTGCGGGCGCAGGTGCGTATCGAAGATGACCTCGACGCCGTCCGAACGCCGGAAGGGCACGCCCTGGAAATCCAGGGATTCGCCCGCGATCACGCGCGCGTAGTGTTCGCGCCGGCGCTCCGCGTCCGGCATCACCTCGTACCAGCTGCGGCCGATGATCTGGTCCGGCGTCGTATTCAGGACACGGGCCGAGGCGTCGTTCGCGTAGCGGATGATCAGGTCGGTCGACAGGACCATGACGGTGGTCGGGAGCTGCCGCACCGCGGCGTCGATTTCGCCCTGTTCGCTGACGTCGACGAAAGTCACGGCGGCGTAGCGCGCCACACCGGGGATCGCGAGGCGCCGCATGACGATGCGGGCGAAGAAGCTGCCGCCGTTCCTGCGGTTGCCCAGGGCAACGCTGCGCTGGACCGTGCCCGTCGCGAGCACCTGATCGAGCGCCTGCCGCAGCTGGCCGCGCTGGGGTTCATCGCAGAGAAAGAACGGTTCGTGCCGCAGCGCCTCGCCGGATTCGAAGCCGGTGAGTTCGGCGAACGCGCGGTTGCAGAAAACGATCGCGGTACCGTCAGGCCGTGCCCGCACGATCATCAGGCCGTCGCCGCTTTCATCGAGCGCCGCCGCGAGCAGCGGCCACGCCGCTCCCCCGGCAGTGCTGCCGCCGCCCGAGCCGAGCAGTTCGCGGGATGCGCTCATGTTGGCTGCGGGATTCTCCGGCATCGACCCTCAACCATCATATCGGGGAAACCCTCAATGCCGGAGAAAAAGGGGAAAAAGGGGACATTCCCGATTTCCACCGGATGGCGGCGCGGAAATCGGGAATGTCCCCTTTTTCAGGGCGCGTCGGTAAAGCGGGCGTTGACCCGCCGCGAGACGTAGTCCGGACGGCCGTAGGTGCCGAGTTCGGCATACGACTCGATTTCGTAGACGTGATACGTGCCGTTCGACTGGGCATGACTTGTCATCACGCACGAGACCGTAACCGAGAATCCATTGAGGGCGCCTTCGGTCAGCGCCAGCGCTCCCGGGCTGCAGGTGTTGAGATTGAGCGCGCGGTAGGCGCCCCACTCGACGCCGGTGCGCGCCGCTTCGACCGCCCGGTCGCCGAGGATCCGCAGCGAGACCGTCTGCGTCTCGCCGGCCCCGAGGCGCACGGCCACGGCGCCAAGGATCGCCACGATGACGATCACAAAGAGCGCCAGCACGATCGAAAATCCGCGGGCGCGCGGGGGCCGACGCTCAGAACGATTCGCGTTCATAGATGCGCGTGTCCTTGCCGTTGAAGACGCCGAAGGTCGCGATGCCCGTCGGAAACTCGTTGCCAGCGGCGGCCTGGTTCCAGTCGAATTTCAGCCAGGCCGGGACCGTCGCCTGCAGCGTGACGGTGCCGCCGTTTCCGGCGCCCGGTGCGGCGAGCGTGAGATTGAAGTCGCCCGCGCTCGGCGGCACTCGATAGCGGGATGCGACGGCCGCCGCCGCCGCGCAGCCGAAGGCACTGACGCCCGGCGACCCGCTATCGAGCGCGCAGGTCTCACCGGCAGCAAGCGAACCTCCATAGGCAATGGCGCCAAGGATCACCGGCGTCGTGCAGCTGTCGGAACCGTGCGTGATGAATCCCGCCGTGTCGCTCACGTAGTACTCGGCACGCAGCGGCAGGGGCAGATTGATGAGTTCCGAACCGATGGTATTGCGAAACGCGATGCGGCCATAGCGCTGGTTCGCACCCGCGGAGAAGCCGATGCCGGGGACGCCGCCGACACTCACGGGGTTGGCGGTTGCCGCCACGCCATCCGAATCGAGCACGTTGATGCTGAGGCGAATGGAGGCATCGAAGGGCGCGACCGGCGCCGCGCGGTTGAATGCGATGCCGGTGCCCGAGCTGAATGTCAGCGTCGCCGTGCCGTTCGCCAGATCGACAATCGCCGGATCGGCCGTCGTCGCCGGCACGCCGGAGGTATCGATCGTGCCGGTCGTCGCACCGTAGGTGCGGCTCGTGAGCGTGGTGTTCGTCATCTTGAAGAAGGCGCCGGTGTAGTTACGCGTCGTTGCGCCGCCAAATGCGCGCGCAGTCGCCGTGAACACCGGGGCGACGGCATAGGCGAACGGCTGTCCGATGTAGGTGTAGTTCCCGGCGCTGCACGCCGTGAGGAAGAGCGGTGTATTCACGGCCACGAGGAAATCATTCGGAATGAAGCGGCCGACGTTGCCGGTGGTCGTGCCGCCGAAGTCGCCGGCACCGAGGTAATCGCCGTCGGCAATGCGCGGCGTCAGCGTGACGATGCCGACCTCCGAATAGGCGAAATCGGTTCCGGTCGACGCGCCGTTCAGGAAGCCGGTGAAACCGGTGGTCGAGCTCGTCGCGCCGAGCGTGCCGCCGGCCGGCTGCACGAGATTGGGCGCGAACCGCACCGATTCCGCCGGTGTCTCCTTGCCGAAATTCGGGGTGGTCGAACCCTCGGCGTCATACGCAGTCACGGTCGCTGTAAACGGCCGGCCGGCCGCAAGAAAGACGCTGCCCGTTGCGGTGGTCGCGCCCGGATTGGCGGCCGAAGTGTCGGTGCGCTGGATGCCGGTCACGATGAAGGTCGACGGACGCGAGACGAAAGTGCCGGTGCCGCCGCGAATGCCGTTCGGAAGATCCGGATGCGCCGTCGTGTCCTTCATCGCGATCTGGAGCGACCCCGCGTCCTTGTATTTCGCGGTGACGACGGCCTGTCCATTCGTGAAGGTCACCGCCTGGAACGCCGATCCGGCTTCCGCCGTTGCGATCGACGTGCCGTTGATCGTCACCTGCCGCGAGCCCGTGCCCGGATTCACGTAGGTCGACCAGAACTTGAGCGACTTCGCGCCGGTGTAGGCCTCGATGACGCCGCACTGACCATCGGTTGGCGTCGTACCAAAGGCCGTGAGGTAGACCGGGAAATTGCTGCCGGCGATCTGCGGCGAACCGAACGATGGAATGGCGGCCGGCGGCGGATTCGAGAGCGCCGCCGACGTTACCGTGAAGCCGCTCGGCGACCACGCCAGCGTGCCTTCCGTGTCATCGTCGTGCAGCGTCGAATCGTTCGTCTGGTAGACGCGGATGTTGATCGGCGTTGCGCCTTCCCGGTAACTCAGCGCGAACGTCGCGGTGGATTGCCCGGTGGCCCAGATGTAGGTTGCGATGCCGTCGTTCGCAACCGCGTCGGTCAGCGTGCCGCCGCCCGATACCAGCGTCCAGGTGCCTTTGCCGCTCTGGGTATCGAGCGTTACCTGCTGTGTGTAGGTGGTGTACGGATTGTTCGCGGCGTCGCGCAGGCTCACCGTGATGTTCTCGGCGATGCAATGGATGCCGTAGCCGTCATGGCCGACCAGGAAGTGATCGACGCCGATCCCGAGGCAGGGATGGGTCGAGTTCATGGCCGTCTGCACTTCCGTCTGCGAGAGCGCGCGGCTGTAGATGCGCACTTCGTCGATGCGCCCGTTCCAGAAGCGCGCGGCAAGACCCTGATCCTGGCCGATCTGGAACGGCAGGTTGTTGGTCGACAGCGTGCCGGTCAGCGCGAGCGTCGCGCGCTGCACGCCGTTGATGTAGATCCTCTGGTTGCCCGACTGATAGGTGACGGCAACGTGCACCCAGGTCTGCGCGGGAATCGGCGTGCCGGTGGTCGTCAACTGCTGGGGACTGCCGTTCCACCACCAGTAGAGCTGGCTCGTGGTGTCGACGTGAAACTCGAAGTTCGTGTCCTTCGAGAGCACGGACTTGATGTCGGCCGACGGTGCGGCATTCATGTAGAGCCACGCCATCGCGGTGAGCGAGTCCGTGAGGTCGAAAGTGCCGTCGTCCGCCGTTTCGGCGTAGTCGTTCGTGCCGTCGAACGTGCCGTAGCGGCAGGTGCCGGGTGTTCCGCTCAAAGCCGGGCTCGTGATGGCGGTCGCCGCTCCGCCATACGGCGTCATCGTGTGGCCGTTGCCGCTCGCGTCGAGCACCTGGTTCGGCGTGTTGCTCCAGGTGGCCTCGTCGAACTGCCACCAGGCGAGCGGTGCGTAGGACTCGGCCTGATTGACGGTCGATGTCGGTTCGGCGCCCACGAAATAGCGGATGCGGACCCAGTCGTAGATCTGCGTCGTCGTCGTGCTCGCATTCGCGAGGCGGACGCGGGCCGTAGCGGTCGGCACGTCGGTCATGTTGCTGCCGACGTTCGCGCCAGCGACGGCGAAGTCGAGCTGCCCCGTGCCGTTGCGGTCGATGGTGTAGACCTGCAGCGTCGTCGCGTTCGACAGCGTGAAGTTCGTCGTCGTCGTGTTGCCGGTGGCCGAGGAGCGATTGCGGACACTGTGCTGGGTCGTGCTGGCGCGGAAGGAGAAATAGTTGCCGTTCAGATTGTCGGCGTCGCTTGCGCCCCAGTAGAGGAAGGTGTTGTTGCTGGGGCTCGCCGCGCTCAGGCGCAGCCGCGATTCCCAGCGGGTCGCGGTGCCGAAGGAAGCGCCGGCCGTGGCGAATACGGTGGACGCCCCGTTGACCGTAAGCTGGCCGCCCGCGACCGTGGCGCTGCCCGCCGTGACGGCCCAGGCGGCGGTGTCGAGCGTCGTGCCCGTGAAGTCGTCGTACATCAGGAAGATGTTGTCGGGGTCGGTCGGCGGTGTGCCGGCGGCCGCATTGCCGTAGTAGACGTAGTAGTTGTCGTCGCTGGCGTTCGCGCCGATGGCCGCCTGCGCCCTGAACCAGAGCTTCGTGGTCGCGCTGTTCCAGCTGCTCGCGTAGTCGACGACCCGGTCGAGTTCGCTCCAGGCGCTGCCCGTCCAGTACAGGATGCGCACGTCATTGCCGCTCGCGAGCGAATCGCCGGCAGTCACGAAGCTCGAATGATTGAGTGTCAGCTGCACGGAGTAGCCGTTGACGACCGCCGTCGTCGCTGCGACGCGAACGCGGACACGCTGTGCATAATTGGCGTCCCACCACTGGCCGGGCGGCGCGATCGACCACGCGGCAGGCGCCAGAGCGAGGAGCGCGACGCACGCGAGGAGCGCAGGCAGCAAGCGTCCGGGCCGCGCGCGCGTCATGGCGCATTCTCCACGTGCACCTGCTCGAGCAGGCGCACGAGTTCGCCGTTCTTCGACACCGTGAGGGTCGCCGTCACGAGACCCGCGCGCTGCGAAGTGCCCGCGGCGTAGGTGAAGACGCAGGCCGTGAGATTGCGCGCGAGCAAGGCATTCTGTGCGCCGGCGCCTGCGAGTTCCGCCGTCGTGTCGCGCAGGCCCTGACTCGACGCGACGCTATAGCCCGAGAAGCGGCGGAGCGTGCCTTCGGTGAGATCGCAGAGGTAGGTGATCGGGCCTTCGACGAGATAGATGCGCTTCGCCGGCGAGCCGTAGGCGAATTTGAAGGCCGGCGACATCGTTACGACGTCCTCGCCGGCGTTCGACCCATCGGCAATCGAAATCGTGGTGCCGGCCGGCGTCATGACGTTCGCAAGCTCATAGGCATCGGCCCCGGAAACGCCGATGTTGTAGACAGAGAGGTAGCGCACCGTGGAGCTGAAGGGGTGTGTGACGTGGGTGAACTTGCCGAGCGTCGAGAAGCTGCCGTCCGGCGTCGTGAGGTCGAGCTCGAGCGCGGGCGAACCGAGGGCGCCGCTCGCGCGGTAGCGGACCGCATCGATCGAGGAAAGCATCTCGAGCGCGGCGGTCGTCGCGGTTGTCGTGACGCGCGTGCTGTTCGGCAACGCCCGGCGCACGTCCCGGGCGACATTCAGCAAGGCGCTGTCCGCCGCCGACACGAGTTCGGAGCGGCGCGACTGATCGGCGTACGCGCGCACTGGCCCCGATATGAGGAATGTCGTGATGCAGATGACGATCGCCGTCAGCGTGATCGTGACGACGAGCTCGATGATGGTGAAGCCGCGGGCGCGCATCGGTGGTTCGCGTCAGAAGTTCGTGCGATAGCCGCTGATGCGTACATCGACGCCCGCGGCCGGATAGCTGACGGTGACGTCGATGCGGTACGCGTTCGCGCCCGGCACACCCGCAAGCGCGCTCGAATGCACGACGGCCACCGACACGTTGTAGTTGCCGAGACCCGAGACCGCATTGGCGAACTGATCGACCGCGCCGACGTTCGTGAGGCCGTTGTAGTCGTCGACGTCGTCGAAATTGAGGCGGCCGGTTTCGCCGTCCGTGCCGTCGGGATCGACGCAGGGCTTGAGGCGAATCTCCTCCAGATACGATTCCGCGATGGCCATTGCCTGCGCGCGCGCCATGCCTTCGGCGGAACTCTTCGCATTCGCCGCCAGCGTGCCGAGCACGGCGCTCACCGCGATCGCGATCAGCGTGATGGTGATGACGAGCTCGATCAGCGTGACGCCGCGTTCCTTCACTGCACCTCCGCGTAGCCGCTCACCGTGCTGATGACGAGGATGCGGGTGCCGACGGCGATGCTGACGCCGCCGCCGCTCGAGAGAAGGCCATCCGGACCGAAGGTCAATGCGAACGCCGTGGTGGTGATGCCGGCGGGCACGGAGCCGGTGATGGCCTGGCCGTCGATGTTGGTCACGGCGCTCGTCCAGCTCGCCGAGCTCGAATCGCAGTGATTGCCGCTCGCGGCCTGCTGGTTCGCCTGGTAGCCGCTGCCTGTCGCCGTGAACTGCACGCTGCAGCCGGTCGCGATCGCGACCTTTTGCGAGTAACGGATCGCGCCCGCCACTTCGTCGGCATAGCCGCGGGCGCGAAAGACATCCTGATTGAAGAACCGGGGACCTGCGATCGCCGCGAGGATCGCCAGGATCGCGATGACCGTGACGAGCTCGACCAGTGTGTAGGCGCGTGCCGAAGAAGTCATGGTGACCACCGGCCGCTCCGGGTTTGGCAGGGAGACGGGCTGCCCGGTCCCCGGGCAGCCGTCATCCGATCGACCGAACCGGTCAGCAGCCGGTAACGGTCGAGGTGATCGTCGGCGCGACGCCGGCGACGGCCGAGGGCGTATAGGCCACGACGCAGGAGGCAGCCGTCGACGCACCGGTCTTGGTGAACGTCGTCGTGCCGGTTGCGACCGCGAAGCTGAATCCCGTGGTGTCGGCGAGCGTGTCGTCGATGTCCGCGGTTGACGGGTAGCCGTTCGAGATGGTGATCGTCTGGCCGTCCATCGAGATGTTGCCGGTGCTGCCCGAGGCGAGCCACATGCCGTGCGCGAGGGCGCTGGCGCTGCGCAGGCTCCCGGCGAGGCCGTTGACCGCCGCTTCGCGTGCCTTGCCTTCCAGCGCGATGAAGCGCGGCACGGCGAACGCCGCGAGGATGCCGAGAATGGTGATCACGACCACGAGTTCAATCAGGGTGAAGCCGCGCTCAATCTTGATTCGCATTTGCCTTTCCTCCAGTTGATCCATGCGGCCAGGAACCCGATTCGTCCGGCCTGCCGACTTGACGCAAAAACCGGCGGGTCTGGCCCGCCTCTCGCCGCTCTATCGGGAAAACCCCGGTATTCCTTGAATCCCCGACCTTCAAAGGGTGACGCGCATCACTATCCCCTCAGCCGTTTGCGGATGACGGCCGGGGTGAGGGCGCGTCAGTGGCCCGTGCTCACTTTCGCGACCATTTCCCACATCGGCAGGAACACACCGAGCGCGAGCACCAGCACCATGCCGCCGACACCCACGATCAGGAGCGGCTCGAGCGCCGCGCTCAGGTTCTTGAGCGAGTAGTCGACTTCGCGCTCGTAGAAGTCCGCGACCTCCGACAAGAGGTCCGTGAGCTCGCCGGTCTCTTCGCCGACCGCGAGCATCTGGATCACGAGCGAGGGGAACATGCCGACCGTCGCGGCGGCACGGCTCAAGCCATCGCCCCGCTCCACTGCGTCACGCAGTCGCGTGACGCGCTCCGCCATGAAATCATTGCCGGCCGAGCGCGCGATGATATTGAGCGCCTGGATGACGGGCAGGCCCGCCGCCATCGAGATCGAGAGCGAGCGCGTGATGCGCGCGAGGATCGCCTGGTGCGCCATCGACCCGATGACGGGCAGGCGCAGCTTCAGGTGATGCCAGCGGTAGCGGCCGGCTTCCGTGCGCGTGTAATGCATGAACCAGGCGATCGCGCCCGCGATCGCCGCCGCGACGAGGTACCAGTAATGCTGGAAGAACGTCGAGACACCGAGAATGATGCGCGTCGGCCAGGGCAGGTCGTCGCCGAGGGCGCGGAAGATCGGTGCGAAGTTCGGGATGACGAACATCGTGATCACCACGATGGCGATTGCGATCGCGATCACGACGATGAGCGGATAGCGGATCGCGTTCTTCACCCGGTCCTGCACCGTCTGATCGAGCGTCAGGTACTCGCACATGCGCAGGAATGACTGCTCGAGCGTGCCGGTGGCCTCGCCGACCCGCACGATGCTCACGTAGAGATTCGAGAACACCTTCGGATGGCGCGCGAAGCTCGTGGCCAGGTCCCGCCCCGACTCAAGGCTCGAGATGATGTCCTCGAGCGACTCGCGCAGGATCGCGTTGTGAGTCGAGGCAGCGAGCCCCTTGAGGCCGCGAAGGAGCGGCAGGCCGCTCTTCGTGATGGTGTACATCTGTCGCGAAAAGAGAATCAGGTCCGCCGTGCGCGGCTTGCCGCCGCCGAACCGGCGCCACAGCTGCGAGGCACCGCTGTCGATGGCGCTCGCAGGGGCGATATCGATCGGGGTGATGCCGCTGTTGAAGAGGCGCTGTGCGATGGCATCGGTGGTATCGCCCTCGAGCTGCCCCGCCACCAGTTCGCCGCGCGAAGAGCGCCCCTTGTAGGCAAATACCGCCATCGCGATCAGCCGGCGAGCAGGCGTTCGGCAGCCGCCGCGTCGAGCTCGCAGTCGTTGCCGTCGGTCAGCTCATCGATGCCGCTGACCGCCGCGATGACTTCCGCGAGGCTGGTGACGCCCCTCGCCGCGAGGGCGATCGCGCTCTGCGTCAGCGGCATGAAGTCCGGGCGCGCGGCCGCCATGCGCGCAAACTCCGCGAGATCGCCGCGGCGCACCGTGTCGGCGAGCGCGCGGTCGATTTCGAGCAGTTCGTAGATCGCCACGCGGCCGCGATAGCCGGTGAGATTGCAGTAGGTGCAGCCCGGTCCTTCGCGAAATTTCGCCGCGCCCGCCTTGTCCGCTCCGATCTGCGCGCTGAGCCATGCAAGCTGGTGGGCGTTCGGCTGCGCGTCCTGGCCGCAGTTGTCGCAGACGCGGCGTACCAGCCGCTGCGCGACGACCGCGTTCAATGCGGTGGCGATCATGTAACCGGCGGCACCCATGTCGAGGAGCCGGTTGATCGTCGCCACCGAACTCATCGTGTGCAGCGTCGAGAACACCATGTGCCCCGTGATCGCAGCCCGCAAGCCGATCTCGACGGTCTCCTTGTCGCGCATTTCGCCGACGAGAATGATGTCCGGGTCCTGGCGCAGGGTCGTGCGCAGCACGCGCCCGAAGTCGAGCCCGATCTTGGGATTCACCTGCACCTGGTTGACGCGCTCGAGGCGGTACTCGACCGGGTCCTCGACGGTGATGATCTTGACGTCCGCGCGATTGAGATGGGTGAGCGCCGAATAGAGCGTCGTCGTCTTGCCGCTGCCGGTCGGCCCGGTCACGAGCAGCATGCCCGCGCTCATCTCGATGATCTGGCGGAAACGCTGCGCCATGCCCTTCGCCATGCCGAGCCCGTCGAGGGACAGCAGGCTCGACTGCTGGTCGAGCAGACGCATGACGACGCTTTCACCGTACTGGGTCGGCATCGTTGCGAGTCGCACGTCGATCGACTTGTCCTTGAGCTTCACGGCGAAGCGCCCATCCTGGGGAAGGCGCTTCTCCGCGATGTCGAGACCGCACATGAGCTTCAGGCGCGTGACAAGCGCCGTCGCAACCCGCCGGCCCTCGATGACCTGCTCCTGCAGGATGCCGTCGACGCGCTGGCGGATCCTGAGATTCGATTCGCCGGGCTCAATGTGAATGTCCGAGGCGCGCACCTGCAGGGCATCCTGGAACATCGACTGCAGCAGGCGGATGACGGCGGCGTCCGGTGATCCCTCGTCGACCTGCAGCTGCTCGAGGTCGATATCACCCTCGTGCAGCTCCTGATGGACTTCCTGGGCGATCGAGGCGATTTCGTCGGTGCGGCGGTAGACGATATCGAGCGTCTTCAGGAGGTCCGCTTCGCCGACGAGCGCGAGACGCAGCGGTTGCTTGAGGCGTTTTGCAAGTTCGTCGAATGCGAACAGATCGGTCGGGTCGGCCATGCCGACGAGGAGCCCGCGCTTGTCCGATTGCAGCACGACGGCGCGATAGCGACGCGCGAGCGCTTCCGGCAGCAGCCGCACCATCTCGCGGTCGAGATTGAGCTGGCGGATGTCGACGTAGGAAATATTGAGGTGGCGCGCGAGAAATTCGTGCAGCGCCGCCTCGCTCATGATGCCGAGATCGGTGAGCGCCCGGCCGAGCTTGCGGCCGCTGCGCTTCTGCTCGGCAAGCGCGGCAGCCAGCTGCTCCTGCGAGATGACCTTGTTCTCGAGCAGGAGCTCGCCGAGGCGGATCTTCTTCTTGCGGGTCGCGGCGTCCATGATTCCTCGAGCGCCTACGGGGCGATCCTGCCCTCCGTCATGAGATCGTCGGTGCGCTTCGTTTCGGTCGCGACGAGGCCGTCCCAGTCCTTGTCCTCGACCACGAGCGGCCGCAGCAGGATCACGAGCTCCGTCTTGCGCTCGAGGTTGCGCTTGCTCTTGAAGAGATTGCCGAGCACGGGGATCGATCCGAGATACGGTGTGCGGAAGTCCTGGTCCGTGCGCGTGCTGCGCATGAGACCGCCGATCACGATCACCTGGCCGGAGTGCGCCTTGACGATGCTGTCGCTCTCGCGGATTTCGCTGAACGCCAGCGGCAGCGTGAGGATGTCGTCGCTGCCGCCGAAGTCGATCGACTTGACCTGATCACGCACCTCGCTCACGGTCGGGTGGATGTGCAGGATCACGTTGCCGTCCGCCGAGATTTGCGGTGTCACATCGAGCGCAACACCCGAGAAGAACGGCGTGAGCTCGATGTCCCGGCTGGTGCTCGAAGCGGTGCCCGTGACGGTGTTGCTCGACACGTTGGTGACGAAGAACTCGTCGGAGCCGGCCTTGATGATGGCCTTCTGGTTGTTGAGCGTCGACACGCGCGGGCTCGAAAGCACGCGGGCATTGCCCTGCGTCGCCAGGAGGTCGATGAACGCGTTGAAGTCCGGCGTATCGACCGAAAGCATGAATGCGCCGCCGAAGGGCGTCGTCTGGAATCCGTTGACCGGGTTGCCCGGGCTTACATCGATCGGTCCGGTGATACCGGAGTGCAGCGGCACGTCGTTGAAGGATTGCGGTCCGGCCTGCCCGATGGAAAACGTATGGCTGGCATCGTGCAGGATCACCGCCCAGTTGATGCCCGCCTGAAAGCCGTCGGACAGCTGGACTTCCACGATCTTGGCCTCGAGCAGGACCTGGCGCGTCATCGTGCCTTCGACGCTCGCGAGGTAGTCGCCAACGTCACGCAGTTCGGTCGGCGTGGCGCGGACGGCGATGATCCCGGCCTCGGCATTGGTGACGACGCTGCGATCGGGCCCGGAGCCTACGATTGCGCGCACGCTCGCCTCGAGGTCGACCCAGAACTTGCTGAGCGATTGCGTGAGGATGGCGGTGCCGGTGATTTCCTGGGAACCCTCGCGATCGCCACCCGACCTGAACACGCCGTTCCCGGTCGAGTTCGAGTCGCCCTGTCCATTCTGGCCGTTGCGCGAGCCGTTGTCGGTGATCTGTCCGGAACTCACCCGCGTGCGGGAAATTCCGCTGCGCTGGATATCGAGATAATTCACGCGAAAGACGCGCGTCTGCACGGTCGCCGGCAGGACGACGAAGCCGGAGCTCACGCGTCGGTAGTCGTAGCCATAGAGCTCCTTCACCGCATCCAGCGCTTCGGCGACCGTGACGTGCCGCATCTTGAGCGTAATGTTCCCGGCGACCTCTGGATGCACCAGCATGTTGTAGTGCGTGCCCTCGACGAGGCCATTGAAGAAGGATTGCGCGGGCGCTGCGTTCACTTCGATATCGAAGCGCTCCTCCTGGATCGGAGCGTCCGCAGCGATCGCTGCGGTGAAGCCGCTGCAGGCCAGCAGCAGCCAGGCAAACCCAGGTATGCGACGCGTGCTCATGGCGAAACCTCATGCGACTCGGGCGTAGGCGACTCGGCTCGAGCCGCCTCGGTTTTGGGGGGATTCATACGCACTTTCATGGCAAGCGATGCGATACGAATCGTGTACAGGCGGCCGTGACGTTCGTAGCGAACGCCGTCGGCAAGAATCTCGACGATCTGCACATCGCCGAGCCGGTCGCCCGCCGTCACGACCTTGCCGTTGACGATGGCGACGCGGCGCGCGGCGGACGTGAACACCGCCGAAACGGAGTATTCGCTGATGGCGCGCGCACCGGCCGTGCGTCTGACGCTGTAGGGCCGCGTCGGATCGGAAAGCGGATCGGCGGCCACGGTTGAAGCGACGAGCAACAGCGCGGCGAATGTCCTGATGCAGCGACCGGCGATCATGGCGCGACTCCGGCGGGCTTCCTCGCGGCAGCGAGCGGCCGCATCGAGGAGCCGACTCCCAGCCACTCCGGCTCGGTCCCGAGCGTCGCGATCTCGATCCGCACGACATTGCGCGGATGCTTGTCGACCTTCAGGTCGAGCGCGCGCCAATAGAAATGCCATGGCAGGCGCTCGAGCGACTTCAGATACGCCAGCACGCTCAGGTAATCGCCGGCGACGGTGATTTCGACGGGATGCAGGTAAGGGCCGGTCGCCGGAGTCGACACATTGTCGGCCGGTACGAGCGGCAGCGGCGCGAGATTGCGCAGGCTGACGAGCCGCAGATCCTGCTGGCCCGCCAGTACGTCGCGTACGACCTGCACCACGCGATCCGGCGGCAGGAGCTCCGCTGCCTGCGAACCAAGCTCGGAGTTCACGCTGCTCAGGCGCAGGCGCACGGTCTGCTCGCGTTGCACGGCATCGTTGAGACGCGCCGACGCGACATCGACCGCCGAAACGCCGGCGGCGGTCGAGGGGCTGGCCGTCGCCGCGAGCGTATCAAGGACGGCTTGCGCGGCCTGCTCGCGGCGTTCGAGCGGCCCCATGAGAGCCTGTTGCCACAACAGGGCGACGAGACCGAGCGCGGCCGCGAATACAAGTGCGCGCTCGCGCAGGCTCATGCCGTTCACGCGGGTGGCCATTGTCTCGATGTAACTCACTGCGCTCATGAGCCTGCGTTCGCCGGGCGCTTGTGCTCGAGCCTGGAGTCCGAGAGGCGGAAGAGCAGCGGAGCTGCGGCCGCCTTGCCGGCGGTGACTGGCGGCTCGCCGATCTCCACGTGATCGAAGCGTGCGCCCGAGAGCGCCGGCTCCTGCTGGAGCTCTTCGAGATAACGCGGAACGAGACGCGAATCGACCGTGGCGCCTGCTACCGACATGCTGCGGCCGGCACCGCCAAACGAGATGCCTTCGAGCCACAGGCCATCGATGCGGCGGCGAGCGAGAGCTTCGAGTCGTGGAGCAAAGCCTTCGGTCGTGCCGCCGGCGCCGGAGCGCAGAGCGGCGAGCGCGCGGGCGCGCCGATCGAGCTCCTCGCTCAGTGCCTTGATTCGCGATTCGATTTCCGCGGGATTCGCCTGAGCCGCGAGGGCGGCGCTACCCGTCGCGAGATTCGCGGCCTGCAGCCGGCCCTGCTGCGCGATCCGCGTGACCTCACGCTCCAGCCGCCCCACTTTCCAGTTTCCGTAGGCCCAGAGTCCGATCAGGGCAACGGTAATCGTGACGACGCCGAACGCGATCGTGCGCGAGGAGAAGATCCGCCGCTCGGCGCGAAAGATCGGCTGATAGAGATTGATCTGTTGACGCATGACTTGGGCCGCGCGCTACAGCGCCGGAGCGTCGTCCCTGAGCGCCGCGCCCACGGCGTACAGACAGGCTTGCTGCAATTCGCTTGTCGGCTGTTCGCGACAATCGAGCACGCCGGAAAGATCGAGCAGGTGCACGCGCAGATTCGTTTCCCGGCCGAGGTCGGTGGCGAGCGAGGCCGCCTGCGGCGAGTTCGGCGCTATCACGAGATCGCTGATCGGCGTCTGTCCGAGCGAGCTCTCGTAGTAGTCAAGGGAGCGCTGCAGTTCGAGTGCGAGCGCGCTGGCGTCGATCGAACCCGTTGTCATCGGGACGCCGTCGGCACCCGGCTCGCCGGCGCCGACACGGGCGAATTCCACGTGACGCGCGAGATGCAGGACTCCCTGACGGGTCAGGACCAGCTGACCGTGGGTCGGCTCGAGCACGAGCAACGCGACTCCGATCTGATCCTGCGGCAGGAGTGCGCTGATGTTGCGCAGGCAGAGCTCCGGGATGTCGATGCTTTCGAGGCCCGGAGCGACCGGAGCGATCATCGCCGAGCAGCGCGCCACGGCAGCGCTCCGCGCGGCGACGGCATACATCATTCGCGCCTGTCCGCGGCGCTCCTGCGCCGGCAGTTCGAAGACGTCGACGACGGCATCATCGATGTGAAAGTCGATGGCATCCCGCAGCCGCCAGCGCACCGCCGACTTGAGCTCCCCCGCCTGCACGTCGGGAGCTTCGACCATTACCAATTGATAGTCTTCGTAACTCAGCGATGCGGTGACCGCCATGCGGCCGAAATCGAGCACTCGTGCAGCGGCTTCCAGGCCAGGAATGTCCGTGGACGCGGCGCCGTAAGGCACGACAGCGCAATGCTCGAGACGCGGGCGCTGGCCGCGCGCGCGGCGGACGACTGCCAGCGAAACGTGATCCGCGCCGGCATGTACACCGCCACGCAGTCCGCTCTTGCGGGACCTCGGCATCAGTGAGATCAATGCGCCTCCTTTGATGCGCAACTGCCGGCGACCACTCTCCCAGCGGGAGCGCGGCGCCTTGAAGTCCCTTAACGGTGCAAGCAGGCGTTTCTTGAGGGCTTTTCCCGAGTGAACGCGGATCGTCGCAACTCGAGTGAGCACTGCCTCACGCTTTGCAGTGCGTTGCGGGGCTAGATGCTGAGATCAATCCTGCGGCGATGGAGCGCTGCCGCCACCAGATACCAGAACAGCAGGTTTGCCAGGGCGTAGGCCAGCGAACCGTTCAGCGCGCCGGCCCAAGGCAGGAAGGCATTGAGGTACAGCCACGCGGACGCGGATATCGGCGGGTCGCCGACCGCAACGACCTGCCAGAGCGTCGCCGCGAGCAGTTCCGAACCCGTATAGAGAAGAATCGAATTCATGCCGATGGCGATCAGAGGGCGCGCCCAGGTGCGAACACCGCGAACATCGATCAGCCAGTAACCGACGGCAAACAATTCAAGCGCCGCCCCGGCGGTGAACAACACGAAGGCCGGCGACCACAGGCTCTTGTTGATTGGAAAGAACGCATGCCACGCAAGCCCCGCCATGAGCAGTGCAACCCCGGCGACGACCAGATTTCGCGCGCCACCATCGCGATCGCCCGCTCGCAGCAGCCAGGTGCCGGTCAGCACGCCGATGAGTGCCGTCGACGTCGCCGGCAATGTGCCGAGCAAGCCTTCGGGATCCCACGTCTGGCGCCACAAGTGCGTGCCGAACACGGCGCGATCGATGCGTGCGCCGAAATTCCCGGCAGGAGACAGGTCTCCACCCATCGCCATCAGCAGGGCGTAGGCGACGAGCAACGTAATGGCGGCGACCAGGCGCCCGCGGGTACGCAGAAATACGGCGAGCGTCGCGGCAAGGCCGAACACGAGGCCGATCCTCTGCAGCACGCCGGGAATGCGCCATCGACCAAGGTCAAAGTCGGGATAGCCATTCAACAAGACGCCGATGCCGATGAGAATGAGTGCGCGTGTCCAACATTTGCCGAGGAAACGGGCATCCGCCATACCCCGCTCCCGCGCCGATACGATTGCGAATGCAAGTGCCGCGCCGGCGATGAAGACAAAGAAGGGAAAGACCAGGTCGGTCGGTGTGCATCCATTCCACTGTGCGTGGCGGAGTGGCGCGTACACAGCGGCCCAGTCGCCCGGATTGTTCACGACGATCATCGCGGCGATCGTGAGGCCGCGGAAGGCATCGAGTGACGCGAGCCGCCGCCGCGGCTGGGTTAGCGGAACGCGAACCACAGGCCCGCGCCGATCAGGAGGATGCCGCTCAATCGGCCGCCACGAGTCCAGGGCGGCAAGACACGCTCGAGCAGCACGAAGATGGTGATGGCGGCGATCCAGACGAGGTTCATGACTCCGCCGACGAACAGCAGCAGCATCAGCGCCCCGCAGCAACCGAGGCAGTAGAGACCGTGTTCGAGTCCCATGCGCCACGCCCCGGTGCTCCAAGGCCGCCAATGTGCCGTGACGAAACTCGCGGGCGAATGACAGGACCTGAGGCAGGTCTGCTTGAACGGAGTGATCTGATAGAGCCCCGCTGCCATCAAGAGGACGCCGCCGAGCAGCGGGCTCCGCAATTCCATCATCGGTGACAGCAGCAGCGTGTCGGCGAGCAAACCCTGCAGAAGGGTCGCGACCAGGCTGAATGCGGTCCAGACCACCAGGTAGCCGCCGGCAAAAGCGTAGACGCGCGTTGCGGTGCCGGCCTGCAGCTCGCTACGCCGTACGACAGCTGCATAAATAAGGAGTGCGGGCGCGGCCGACGGCAGCATCATGCCGCACATCATCACGAGCCACATGGCGAAGAGTAGAAAGTCCGCGCGCGGCGAGGCCCGCGGCGCCATCATCCAGGCGGCGCTGCCCGACATGCCGCCGTTCATGTCGATCGCCATCGGGATGATCCAGGCCCAGGCGAGCAAGACCGCAATGGCAAGGGATCCGCCGACGAGCCAGCGGTCACGCAGGAGCGCCGTTTCGAGCGCGCTGCGCCGGATCACTTGCAGGCGCCCGTCAGCGGACGACGCCGTGCGTGCTCCAGTGTATTTGCGCGAGGTGCGCGTGCGTGTTGTCGAACCGCAGATCGATGTCGCCCTGCGTTTGCGCCTTGCCGGCCGTGAATTCGGCTTCCGAGAACTCGAAACCGGTCGGCAGGGACACGTGCACACGATGCGGGTTGCCGGTGACGGGATTGGCGATCGGGCTGGCGGTCGAGTCGATGAGCCCCGGCACCGTGACCAAGGCGGTGCCCTTCTTCACATCGATCTTGAGATCGATGCGTTTGTAGAGCGTCGGCAGGTTCTTGCTGACCATCGCAGCGAAGACATTCCAGATCAGCGTTCCGGGTTCCGTTTCGCGACCGTGCGCGATGGCGTCGAGCGCCGCCCGCTGTTCGGTGTCTGCCCGCTCATCGATTACCGCCTGAAAGGTGCCGTTGCCGAGATGAATGGGTCCGGGCCACATGCCGAAGATGCCCCAGCGCAGCCCGTCGAGCTTCACCTTGCCGAAGTGGCCCTTGTCGACCTGCACGAATGTGTGCGCACGGCAGTGCCCGTGCGACGGCAGCGCATTGAACTGGCAGGGACAGCCCACGTAGCAGTTGCAGTTCGCGAATTCCGTTCCTTCAATCGACCATTCGACGAGTGCCATGGCCTGCCCTCTTTTTTGTAGTGGAGCGGGTGATGGGAATCGAACCCACGTTAGTAGCTTGGGAAGCTACAGTTCTACCATTGAACTACACCCGCATCGCCCGGCGATTCTAGGAGTCCGGGGGCGCAATACACAACAAGTCCGCGATTTGCGCCGGCGACGGACCGCGCTCACGCGTGCCGATCGCCGCCGGGCCGGCCGATCGCGCTATCCTGCTCCTCCGCGCCAGTCTTTTGACACCCGGATCTTGCATGACAACCGAGGGAAACCGTCGCTCCGTACGCAGTTTCGTCCTGCGGTCCGGACGCATCACCGTGGCGCAGGAGCGTGCGCTGGCAGAATTCGGGTCGCGCTACGTGATCGACTCGTCGACGGCGCTCGACCTGGACGTGATCTTCGGCCGACGCGCGCCGCGCGTGATCGAAATTGGCTTCGGTCATGGCGAAAATCTGCTGGCGCTTGCCGCCAAGGCTCCCGAGCAGGATTTCCTAGGCATCGAGGTGCATCGTCCCGGGGTCGGGAAGCTCCTGCTCGAAGCCGCGGCACTCGGCCTTGGGAACCTGCGCGTGATCAGCCGGGATGCAGTCGAAGTGCTCAACGAGCAGCTAGCCGATGCTTGCTGCGATGAACTGCTGATCTTTTTTCCCGATCCCTGGCCGAAGAAGCGTCATCACAAGCGCCGCCTGGTACAAGCGGCGTTTTGCGAGCTTGCAGCACGCAAGCTCAGGCCGGGCGGCGTGTTGCGGCTTGCAACGGACTGGCAGGACTACGCGCAGCAGATGCTTGAAACGCTGCGTCAATGCACTGCGCTTGAGAATCTGGACGCGGATGGCGGCTTTTGCGCGCGCCCGGCAAACCGGCCGCCAACGCACTTTGAAAGACGGGGCGCCCGGCTTGGCCATTCGGTCTGGGACCTGGCCTTTCGCCGCCGGGCGTGAGTCGCATCCTAGCCGAAGCTCGCCTTCAACCCGTCGACCACGTACTGCACCGCGAGTGCGCCCAGCACAACACCCGACAGGCGACCAACGACATTGGCGCCTGTGATTCCCATGATGCGGTTGACAGCCGGTGCGATCCTCAACAACAGGAGAGTGATGAGAAGGACCGCGGCGACCACCCCCAACAACGCTGCAAACAGCAGCGGCTGATGGCCGTGAGCGCCAAACGTGAGGAGAATGGTCGCGAGGGCGCCGGGCCCCGCAATAAACGGAAAGGCCAGCGGAAATACCGAGATATCGTCGCGATGACGGGCTTCGTCCTGTTCGGTCGTCGTCGCCGTGCGCGCACCGGATTGACGAACGAAAACCATGTCGAGCGCGATCAGGAACAGGACCAGGCCGCCAAAGATCCGGAATGAGTCCAGCGTGATCCCCATGACCTTGAGGAATGCGGCACCGCCAAATGCAAAGAGCGTAAGGATGATTCCGGCGACCATGACGGCCTTGCTCGACATGCGCCGCGTGTATTCAGGGTTTGCCCCCTCCGTCATTGCCGCGAAGATCGGGATGAGAGAAACCGGTTCAACGACAGCGAAGAACACGACGGAAAACTTGATAACTTCTTCGATCATGATGCTTTGCGACAGGAGAAATCAGGCGCTGACACCGGATTTCGGGGTTGCCGCACACTCGGGTTGGGGAACAGAATGAATTGGCGGTCGCAATCCGTTGTCGTGGGCTCACCGGAACAGGCGCGAAGGATAGCAGCGGCGATCACCTCGACGCACGGTTGGCGAGGAGTTCAGGCGAAGGAGTCGGTCATGTCGGATCCGCACGCGCAGGTTGGAGACTGGTATCGCCGTACCAATGGCGATCTGTTCGAGGTCGTCGCCATCGACGACGACGATGAAACCATCGATATCCAGCATTTCGACGGAACCATCGAGGAAATCGACTTCGATTCCTGGGAATCGCAATGCCAGGACAAGGCCTTCGAAGCGGCCGAAGCGCCGGAAGACTGGTCGGGTTCCGTCGACATGGAACCCGAGAATTCCGGTGAAGAAGAGGACAATAACCAGGATCGCCAGTGGGCGGGCCCCTTGGGGTTTCTCGAGCGCGGCCGCTGAGCATTCCTGCCGCTCATTCCTGTGATGCCAGCCGCTCGGCGCCCTCGCCCAGCATCACCACTCCCGCCTCGATCAGGATGGGTATCTGCCTGAGTAGTTGACCGGCGCAGGGTCCGCCGACGCATAAGCCCGTCGCGATCTCGAAGAGTGCCCCGTGCGAGGAGCAAAGAATCAGCGAGCGATCGGGTGTCAGGAAAGCATCGGGATGAAGATTGAGGGGATGGCCCTGGTGCGGACAATGATTGACGTACGCGACGATGCTCGAGCCCTTGCGCACGAGGAATCCGCGCAACGGCCACTCGCCTCCCCCGGCCGAGAACGAACGCGCACCGGGGTCCGCAAGGTCCGCGACCTGGCATAAGACACGGCTGAGGTCGATTTCGGTCACGACGCAGTCGGGCGATCGACACTCATGATGCGGTTGCGCAAGAGCGGCAGTGCGAAGAGGCCGGGCAGCGCGACGATGACGCAGGTCGTGTATAGCGTCATCCACCCGCCGAGATCCGCTACGATATAGCCCGCAATCGGGCCGCCAAGAACAATGCGCGGAAATGCAGAGATCGACGACAACAGCGCGTATTGAAACGCGCTGAATTGGACGTTGCACATCGCCATCAGCAGCGCCGTGAATGCGGCGGTACCCATTCCGTCCCCGAGATTCTGGACGATGACCGTCAGGTACATTGCGGGCAGCGTCTTGTCGACCATCAACAGGAGCAGATAGGGCAGCGCGGTGACTATCTGCCCGATGGCCAGCACGACCAGCGATCGGTAGAGCCCCCATTTCGCCACGCAAACGCCGCCCGCAATGACGCCGGCCATGGTCGCGATCTGACCGAGAAATTTGGAGGCGTAGCCGATCTCTGAAAGGCGGTAGCCGAGTTCCTGAAGATATGCTGTCGAGAGCGCAAGGGTCAGCGCCTCGCCAAGCTTGTAAAGGAGCAGCACCGCGAGCAGCGGCAAAAATGGCCAGCGGGACAGGATTTCGCGCAGCGGCTCGATCACGGCTCGCCACAGCGAAATGGGGCTGCGCCCGCTCTGGGGTTCTGGCGAAACAATCGTGAAGCAGACCGTTGCCAGCATCACGCAAGCCATTGTGCGAAAAGTCGCGGGCCAGCCGATTTTCTCGGCCAATACAAAGGTAACAGCGCCGGAGACGAGCAGTGCCGCGCGATATCCGATCTGGGTAACTGACGCCGCGGGACCGCGTTCCTCGGGCCTCACAATGTCGGCGCGATACGCGTCGATGACAATATCCTGTGAAGCGCCCACGAACGCGAGCGTCAAAGCAACTGCAGCTACGGCCGAAACCGACAGAACGGGATTCAAAGTCGACATGGAGAAAAGGAGCGCCGCCGCGAACAGCTGCGCCGGCAGTATCCATCCGCGTCGACGCCCGAGAAATGGCGGCGTGTAGCGATCGAGGAACGGGGCCCATAGAAACTTCAGCAGGTAGGGCAATTGCAGAAGCGAGGCCATGCCGATGAGCTTGATGTTGAGGCCGTAGGTCTTTAACCAGGCCTGCAACGTGCCTGCTACGAACGCAATCGGGAAACCAGAAGAAAATCCCAGCAGGAGCACGCCGAGCATGCGCCGATTTGCGATGAGCGCTACTAGGCGCGGCCGGGCTTGGTCCGTCACCCGATAATTTCCATCATGGATTGCCCGTCATGGATAACGATAGTCGATCGTGAGGGGGGCGTGATCTGAGAACCGCTTGCTCTTGTATATCGAGCATTTCCGCGCACGACCGCGCAAGGATTCGGACACGATCTGGTAGTCGATGCGCCAACCGACGTTTTTTGCCCAGGCAGCGCCGCGATTGGACCACCACGTGTACTGGTCTGGCTTCTGATTGACTTCCCGAAAGGCGTCGACATAGCCCACGGGCCCGACGAGCTCATCGAACCATGCGCGCTCTTCCGGCAGGAACCCCGAGTTCTTCTGATTAGACTTCCAGTTGCGCAGGTCGATCGGCCGGTGAGCAATGTTCCAGTCACCGCAGAGCACGTGGTCGCGCCGGGAAGCGCGAAGCGATGCGAGATGCGGCTGGAATGCTGCGAGAAAGCGGAATTTCGACGCCTGTCGTTCCGGCCCGGCCGACCCCGAGGGCAGGTAGAGCGAAATCACGGATAGCGTGCCAAAGCGCGCCTCGAGGTAGCGTCCTTCATCGTCGAATTCCGGTACCCCAAACCCGCGAGTGACCTTGTCTGGTTCGCGCCGGGAGAAAAGCGCCACTCCGCTGTATCCCTTCCGCTGCGCGTCGTAATAATGAACATGGTAACCCTTGGGGCGGAAACAGGGATCCACGAGCTGCGCCACCTGGGCCTTGGTCTCCTGCAGGCAGACGATGTCAGCGCTCTGGCGCGCCAGCCATGCGAACAGCCCTTTGCTCGCGGCCGAGCGGATGCCGTTGACATTGAGCGTGATGATGCGCATGCGGAACTGCCGGGGCGACTCTCTTATACTGTGCGCGAGTATCACAACGACACACATGAGCTACAAGTCCGATTTCATCACGCTCTGCATCGAGCTGAACGTCCTGCGGTTCGACCCGGTACGGCGCTTTCAACTGAAATCCGGTCGCCTGAGTCCGTATTTCTTCAATGCGGGCCTCTTCAATACGGGCCGTGCTATCGAACAACTCGGCCATGCCTACGCCGCGGCGATAACGGCGGCGACGGTTCCCTTCGACATGTTGTTTGGACCCGCCTACAAAGGCATACCGCTCGTCACCGCAACCGCCGTGGCATTGTCGAGCGCGCACGCGAGGAATCTGCCATTCGCCTTCAATCGCAAAGAGGCGAAAGATCACGGCGAGGGCGGCAACATGATTGGCAGCCCGCTGGCCGGCCGAGTGCTGATCATCGATGACGTCATTACGGCTGGCACTGCCATCCGCGAATCGGTGGAGCTTATCCGGGGCGCTGGCGCGCAACTAGCCGCCGTCGTGCTGGCCCTGGATCGTCAGGAACGCGGTCAGAATGAATCGAATCGGCGCTCCGCTGTGCAGGAGGTCGAGGCTGAGTTTCGCGCGCCGTGCATCAGCATCGTTACGCTCGACGACTTGATTGAGCACCTGGACCAGGCCGGGCGAGCAGCCGACCTTGCCGCGATGCGAGAGTATCGTGATCGCTACGGAATTCATTGATGAGAATCGCCGTCAGGGATGGCGGAGTGCGCTACGTCACACTTGCCCCGGCCAGCATATGCAAAATCTGGCGGGTGATGCAGAATAACGCGCGGTACCGGATGCCCTCCGATGCTGAATAACTGCCGGAAAGTCCCGCGACGTCAAGGCCGGAATTACGCCGTCATGTCTTATCGCGCGTCACTGATGCTGCTGCTGGCCGCCGTGCTTGCAGTCACCGCTATTGCCAGGAGCGCGGACGCAAGCACCAAACCCGGCAGTTCCGGATCACAGACCGAAAAACTCTATCGCTGGGTCGACGACAAGGGCGTGGTCCACTACGGCGACTCCATTCCCCCGGAGTATTCCAAGCAACAGCGTGATGTCTTGAACAAGCAGGGCGTGCAGATCGGCACCATGGAAGCGGAGAAGACGCCCGCGCAGGTTGCAGAGGACCTTCGCAAGCGCGAAGCATTGCGGCAAAGCCTGGCGCGCGATGAGATCCTGCTTCGAACGTACATTTCCGCGGAGCAGATCGAGCAGCTTCGCGATCAGCGGCTCGATCTGATCGAAGGGCAAATCAAGGTTACGGCGCAATATCTGCGCAGCCGGCGCACGCGCCTTGGCGAACTACACACGCAGAGCTCGATATTCCGGCCATACAGCACGTCTGCCAATGCGCGCCAGATGCCGGATCAGCTCGCCGAGGAACTGGTCCGGACGCTGAATGACATCAAGGTCCAGGAAGAGAGTCTCGTGACCAAGCGGGCCGAGCAACAGGCCTTGCGCGAGCAGTTTCACAGCGACATCGAGCGATTCAAGGAATTGAAGGCCGCACAGGCCGTCACCCGCACCCAGTAGGGCCTACTTGCGGCCCGAGCTGCCGAATCCGCCGGCGCCCCGGTCGGACGCGGCAAAATCCTCCACCACTTCGAACGCCACCTGCGCGACCTTGATCAGCACCATCTGCGCTATGCGCTCGCCGGGTTGAACGATGAATGGAACCGAACCTCGATTCCAGCAGGAAACCATCACCTGCCCCTGGTAATCGGAGTCGATGAGCCCGACAAGATTGCCCAGTACGATGCCATGTTTGTGACCCAGACCGGATCGTGGCAAGAGAATCGCTGCGTACGCGGGATCGTCGATATGGATCGCGATGCCGGTCGGAATCAGCGTGCTGGCCCCCGGCTCCAGAATCACGGGTGCGTCGAGGCACGCGCGCAGGTCAACTCCCGCCGAGCCGGTGGTCGCGTGTGCAGGCAACGGAAATTCTGCGCCTACTCTTGGGTCAAGGACCTTGACCTTGAGGGGACGCAGGACGTCTGAACTCATGGAATTAGGGTTTCTTCTTCTGGTGGTAGCGATCTGCTATCAGCGCAACGAGTTCGCGGGCCAGATCTTCCTTGCCTTTTGGGCCAAGCCGTCGGGAGCCGTTGCGCCAGAGAACCATTAGCGCATTGTCGTCACAATCGAAAGCGAGCCCGTCTCCCACGCGATTCGCGGCGATCATGTCGAGGCGCTTGCGCTCAAGCTTGGCGAGTGCGTGCTCTTCGATCTTTTCGGTTTCCGCGGCAAAGCCGACCGCGAACGGGGGCTTGGGCAATGCCGTAACCGATGCGAGCACATCAGGCGCGCGCGTCAGTTCGAGTTCAAGGTTGTCCTGGACCTTCTTGATCTTTTGTCGAGCTATTGCTGCCGGCCGGTAGTCCGCGACCGCGGCCGCCGCAATGATGATATGCGTGCCGTCGATCGCGGAATGTACCGCGGCATGCATGTCGTCGGCACTTTCGACATCGATGCGCTTGACCCCGAATGGCGTAGCCAGCGCCACGGGCCCGCTGACCAATGTCACCTCGGCCCCTGCTTCCCGCGCGGCCGCCGCTACGGCAAATCCCATCTTTCCCGAACTGCGATTGCTGATGAACCGCACGGGATCGATTCGCTCGCGTGTCGGGCCGGCCGTGACCATGACCCTCAAGCCCGCCAACACACCGTCATTGCCGAATGTTGCGTCGAGCGCATCCGCGATTTCACGTGGCTCAAGCATTCGTCCCGGGCCGGTCTCGCCGCACGCCTGATCGCCGGTCGCGGGACCGAGTACCCGAATTCCACGTTCGCGGAGTACTGAAACATTCGCCTGTGTCGCGGGATTTGCCCACATAAGGCGATTCATGGCGGGCGCCACCACAATGGGGGCAGCCGTCGCGAGGCACAGCGTTGCGAGCAGATCGTCTGCCATGCCGCGCGCGAGGCGCGCAATGAAGTTCGCGCTTGCGGGCGCGATGACAACGTGCGAAGCCCATCGGGCCAGTTCAATGTGGCCCATTGCCGCCTCGGCGGCCGGATCCCAGAGTTCTGTCCGCACCGGCCTAGACGAGACCGCCTGGAAAGTCGTCGGCGAAACGAAATGTTGCGCGGACTCGGTCATGACCACCTGAACGTCAGCACCACGCTCAATGAGTCGCCTCACCAGATCCGGGCTCTTGTACGCGGCAATACCGCCTGTTACGCCCAGGATGATTCGTCTAGAGGCAGGTTCACTCATGGGCCGGATTATAGCTTCAATGCGGCCCACAACCGCATCTGCCCCGTTGCTAACTCATTGATAGATAACACTTGACTGAGCCGGCGAACCTGAACGGGAGCTAAACGGCGGCGTTCAGGTTCACGTCAGCCATCATTCGCGATAGTGCGCGCGCATTCGGATCAACCAGATCCCATGAAGGAGACCTGAAATGAAACGCACTATTAGCGCCATCCTTGTGATTACGCTTTTTGCGGGTACTGCGGCCCTGGCGGGTACGTCACCACAATGGACCCGACCGAGCACGCACGGCAGCGAACGTAACGCGCATGATCGCGGCGAGCGGCGTGACTTCCGGGATCCCCGCCCTGATCAGCGCCATGAGCGCGGCTGGAGCGATCACCGCCGCTATGCGTACGAACGTTATCGCGCCGGTCGCTATCACCCGCCGCGCGGCTACGTCGTGCATCGCTGGTATCGCGGTGATCGGCTACCGCGCGCGTACTATGGCCGCCCGTACGTTGTGTATGGCTACCGGTCGTATCAATTGTACGATCCCCCGCGCGGCTACTATTGGGTGCGCGTCAATAACGACGTATTGCTCACCGCCATCGCAACAGGCCTCGTCCTCGATGCTGTGTACAACATCTACTACTGACGAGCCAAGGCGCCCCGGCATCGTGCCGGGGCGCCACTTCTCCACCGCCGAAGGACCCGCGACTCCGCCTTGAGTCCGGCGGGCCCCAGTGGATTCCTCGTCAAACGCGACACCTGCCGCCGAGGCAAAATCCGCCTTGTCGCACAAAATAGCCGGATGGCGACACTTCGGACGTTTCGGGAAGATCAACCGGCTGAAAAGCTGTTCCGATGCGGTCCCGGCGCATTGAGTGAAGCGGAATTGCTAAGCGCCATCATGCGCAGAGGGATAAAGGGTCGTAGTGCGATTCAGTTTGCGCACGATGTGCTGCATGAATTTGGTGGTCTGCGCGGACTCTTGTCGGCAGAACAGCAACGGTTTCTCAAAGTGTTTGGCCTTACGCGTGCGAAATACGCCCAGCTCCAGGCGGCGCTCGAACTCGCGCGACGGCATTATCAGCAACAGCTCGAATCGGGACCGTGCCTGACGAGTCCGCGCGCAACGCGGGATTTCCTGGTGGCACGATTGCGCGACAGGCCGTACGAAGTCTTCTGCTGCCTGTACCTGGACAATCGGCATCGATTGACAGCGTTCGAAGAGCTGTTTCGCGGGACAATTGACGGCGCAAGCGTGCACCCGCGGGAAGTCGTGCGAGAGGCGCTTGGTCATCGCGCTGCTGCCGTCATCCTTGCGCACAACCACCCGTCAGGCGTCGCAGAGCCGAGCCAGGCTGATGAGCTGATAACGCAGCGCTTGCGAGATGCGCTGGCGCTGGTCGACATCCGGCTCCTGGATCACTTGATCGTAGGCGACGGAGTTTGCACTTCGCTTGCCGAACGCGGGCTGATCTGACAGCCGGGGTAATCTGCCCACCGAACCTCGGCTAGTGCTTGCCGACCTTCCGGGTTGCTGGTTAAATACGCCGCTCGATTTTCATCGGCCAACCGTAACCTTTTGATTGGCCAGTTATTTTGAGGTCACAGCGATGTCCAGGGTCTGTCAGATTACGGGTAAGCGGCCTATCACAGGCAATACCGTGTCGCACGCGAACAATCGCAAGCGTCGTCGCTTTCTTCCCAACTTGCACACCCAGCGGTTCTGGCTGGAAACGGAAAAGCGGTTCGTGAGCCTGCGCGTTTCGACGCGCGGTCTGCGCACCATCGAGAAAAATGGGATTGAAGCTGTGATCGCGAAGTTGCGCGCTCAGGGACAGAAGATTTAGCGACCCCGTATTACTCGAGGCAAAACGATGCGCGACAAGATCAAACTGGTTTCATCGGCGGGCACCGGTCATTTTTACGTGACGACCAAGAACAAGCGCCTGCATCCCGACAAGCTGGAAACCAAGAAATTCGACCCCGTAGTACGCAAGCACGTTGCGTACAAAGAGTCGAAGATCAAGTAGTCGACGGCGACTGTTGCTCGCTACGCCTGCCGAACGGCCGGTCGCAGGCAGTAGCTTGAAAGACGCCGGGCGAATTCCTCCAGCGCTTTGATGCCGCTGGCTTCCGCCTCCGAGCACCACTCCCTCAGCGAATCGATCAGCCGCTCATTACTGGCTTGTCTGCCCTCCCATAGCTGACGCAGCCGATCGCGGTATTCGTGTACCCGCGTCAGCATCTGGCTCTCCTGCAGGAGCACCGCGAGCTTCTTGTTTGCCTGTCCGTCCAATAGCGCGGGATGGCGGGTCAACAATCTGCGTGCCGCGCGCCGCAGGCTGAACGAAGGCATGTGCTTCGACCATTCCTGACGCAGGACCGGCAACGTCACAAGCCGCTTGTAGTCTCGGAGTACATGCATGCGGTTGGTAATGACCGCGCGCACGGTCTCAAGATCGACCCGGCGGCGCTCCACCGCGAATACCGGTTGGGGTGCCACCCGCCTGACTCGCGCGAGTCCGAGCGCGGAAAAAATCTTGATATAGAACCAGCCGATGTCGAACTCCCAGCGCTGCGACGAGAACTTGGCCGACGTCGGAAAGGCGTGATGATTGTTGTGCAGCTCTTCACCGCCGATAAATAGACCCCAGGGAACGATATTGCGCGCGGCGTTATCGCACTCATAGTTGCGATAGCCGGTGTGGTGCCCGAGGCCGTTGATGATCCCGGCGGCCAGCACCGGCATCGCCGCAAGCTGCACGGCAATCAGGATGATGCCAGGAGCTCCGAACAACGCCAGATACACTAGGATGAGGAACAGGATGCCGAAATTGCGATACCGGCTGTAGATCTTGCGCTCGACCCAGTCATTCACGGTGTCAGCGCCGAACTTGGCATGGGTCTCCGCGTTGCGCGATTCCGGGTAATAGAGCTCGTAGCCTTCAAGAAGCACTTTCTTGATGCCAAAAACGACCGGACTGTGCGGGTCGCCAGTTCGGTCGGAATAGGCATGATGCTTGCGGTGAACCGCAACCCATTCGCGAGTGATCTGGCCCGAAGTCGCCCAGATCCAGAATCGGAAGAAGTGTCGCAGCACAGGATGCAGATCGAGCGAGCGATGTGCCGCATCGCGATGCAGATACAGCGTTACGGCCATGATGGTGAGCTGCAGCAAGGCGGCGCCCCAAAGGACGTAGCCGAGAGCACTGAGCTGCAGCAGCCCATATAGAAAGTCCAGGTTCACGTCGACGATCTCCCCTTAGGCCTCATTCTCAGTGTATCGGCGGTCCAGGCAATATACTCAAGATTCGCATGCCCGAGCTACCTGAAGTCGAGACTACAAGACGCGGGATTGAGACCGCAGTCACGGGACGCCGCATTCGCCAGCTGATCGTGCGCGATCGCAGGCTCCGCTGGCCCATAGCCACCAACCTCGAAATCGTGCTGGCCGGTCAGCAAATCAGGAGCGTCGGACGCCGCGCCAAATACCTGCTCATCCACTGCGAGCGCGGCGCACTAATCCTGCACCTCGGGATGTCGGGCAGTCTGCGCTTACTGGAGTCGGCCGTACCGACTATCAAGCACGATCACTTCGATCTGCTGCTCGATTCAGGGCAATCCCTAAGATTCAACGATCCACGACGCTTTGGCAGCCTGCACTGGACGGACGGCGACCTGAAGCAGCACAAACTGCTGCAAAGCGTTGGCCCCGAACCGCTGGGCGATGACTTCGATGGACGGTACATCCATCAGGCGAGCCGTGGCCGTAGGGTCGCGCTCAAGAATTTCCTCATGAACGGCCACGTCGTAGTCGGCGTTGGCAATATCTATGCGAGCGAGTCGCTGTATCGCGCAAAAATCCGGCCCGGCCGACGGGCATCCAGCTTGTCGCGCAAGGAATCGGACCGCCTCGCACGCGCGGTGAAGTCCGTGCTTGCGAGCGCGATTCGCGTTGGCGGCACTACGCTCAGGGATTACGTGGGCGCCGACGGCAAGCCTGGCTACTTCCGCCAGAAATTGTACGTTTACGAACGCGACCGCCTCCCATGTCGCGTGTGTCGTGCGCCGATCCGCAAGATTACGCAGGGGCAGCGCTCGACCTATTACTGCCCTTCGTGCCAGAAATAGCGCCAACCGCACCGCCCGTTGTGCGCTGAGAGCGGCGCGGATTATTCTGCGCGGCATGAATACTTTCACTCGTCGACGATTCGTCGGTGGCGCGCTCGCTTCGGGCGCAGCAATCCTGGTCGCGCGTCACGCGAGTGCGGCGGCGAAGTTCGATCCGATCTATCGCGAGATCGAGCGCCGCCACGAGGAAGGCGTCTCCCGACTGCAGGAATGGATCCGCCAGCCGTCGATAGCAGCTGAAAATCGCGGCATTGCGGAAGGCTGTGCGCTGACGATGCAGATGTTGAGCGAGGCGGGCTTCCAGCACGTCGAGAAAATTCCGACCGACGGTCAACCGGGCATCTTCGCGACGCTTGATGCCGGCGCGAAACGCACGGTCGCGCTCTACTTCATGTACGACGTGAAACAGGCGAATCCCGAGGAATGGCAATCGCCGCCCTGGGAAGCGCGGCTCGTCGATATGCCCGGACTCGGCAAGGTCGTCATGGGCCGCGGCGCCGTCAACCAGAAGGGTCCGCAATCCACGTTCATTGCAGCCCTGCACGCTATCCGCGGCGCCGGGCGAAAGCTGCCGGTCAACCTCGTGCTGGTCGCCGAGGGCGAGGAGGAAATCGGCTCACCGCATTTCCATCAGGTCGTTCAGTCACGGCAGGCCAATGCGGCGCTCGGACGCTGCATCGGCGTCTACATGCCCGACGCCGCCCAGGCGATCGACGGCACCGTGACGATTTCGCTCGGCGCAAAGGGTGTCGTCGAACTGGAACTCGTCTCGAGTGCGGAAAAGTGGGGCCGTGGTCCGGCGAAAACGATCCATTCGAGCAATCGCGCACGTGTCGACAGTCCCGTGTGGCATCTCGTGCAGGGACTCAACACTCTGGTAGACGCCGCTGGCGATCCGGCGATCGATGGCTATTTCGACAACGTGCGCGCGCTCACGCCCGCGGAGAATGCGATGCTCGATACGGCCGCCGCCCGCATGAATGAAGCGTCGATCAAGAAGTCGCTCGGCGTGACGCGTTGGGCACACGATGCGAGCTGGCGGCAGAGTCTCGGCGAATTCTGCGGGCTGCCGACGGTGAACATCGAGGGTCTCGTCGGGGGCTATACCGGACCCGGCGGAATGACGATCCTGCCGAACAAGGCGGCGGCGAAACTCGACTTGCGGCTGGTGCCGAACATGACGCGCGAGGAGGCCGTCGCGAAATTAAGGGCCCATCTTGCGAAGCGCGGATTCGCCGATCTGGAGGTCAATGTAACGGGGGGCTATGACCCGACGAGCACGGCGGCCGGTTCTCCGCTCGTTCTCGCGCAGGCTCGCGTCTATCGGCACGCGGGAATTGATCCGATCCTGTGGCCGCGCCGAGCGGGCTCCTGGCCGGGCTATGTGTTCACCGGCGAGCCTCTCAAGCTCGCAGCTGGTCATTTCGGCCTGGCACACGGCCTCGGCGCGCACGCGCCGAATGAATATTTCCTCATCGAGTCGGCCGATTCGAAGCTGACGGATTTCAACGGTGCGGTGAAGTCCCACGTCGACTATTTGTTCGCATTGGCCTGACCGGACGCCGGACTATTTCACCAGCGAGCCGCCCGCACGCCGCGGGTCCGATGCGGCGTCAACCTTGCCGTTCGCGTAGTCCCAGGTCACGACCTGCATGTTGCCGATCGTTCGCGGCCAACTGCGGAAGCTGTGACCCAGTTTTTCAAGCTGCGCCCGCTCACTGACCGTGAAGGCCGCATCCTCGGCGAACACAACATCCGGCTGGTACTGATGATGAAAGCGCGGCGCCGCCACGACAGCCGTAGCGTCTGCTCCCGACAGCCAGTTGAGCGTGCCGAGCAGCACCATCGTTGGAATGAAGCTGCCGCCAGGCGATCCGGTGATCATCAGGCCCTTGTCAGACTCGATGAATGACGGCGTCATGCTCGACAGCGGGCGCTTGCGCGGCGCCACGCTGTTCGCGTCTGCGCCGACGAGTTCGTAGATATTCGGTGCGCCGGGCTTGACGGCGAAATCGTCCATTTCATTGTTGAGTAACACGCCGGTGCCCGTGATCATCAGGGCGGTGCCGAACCATGAATTCAATGTAACCGTGCCTGCAACACGGTTGCCCTCGCGATCTAGCACCGAAAAATGCGTGGTGTCGGTGCCTGCGGCGGATCCCGAATAGCCCGGCAACATGCTGCTTGGCGTCGCACGATCGAGCCGGATCGATGCGCGCTGTCCCGCCGCGTAATAGGGACTCAGCAATCGATCGAGTGGCATGCTGACATAGTCGGGATCGCCAAGATATTCCGCGCGGTCGCGGTGCACGCGCCGCAGCGTCTCGATGATTAGATGCTTGCGCGAAGCCGAATCGAGCTTGTCGAGCGCATAGCCGGAAAGAATGTTGAGTCCGTCGATGAGAGCGATTCCGCCTGACGACGGCGGCGGCGCCGTGATGATCCGCACGCCGCGATAGTCGCCGACCAGCGGTCTGCGTTCGATTACCCGGTATTGCGCCAGGTCCTCGAGGCTCCAGATTCCCCCGAGCTCGTGGACTCCATCGATCAACTTTCTTGCGAAGGGGCCGTGGTAGAAACTGTCGGCGCCCTTGCGCGAAATCATTTCGAGCGTGCGTGCGAGCTCCGGCATCTTCATCACGTGGCCGACGGCTGGCACGTCGCCGCCAGGGAGATATGTCTTGCGGCCGTCTACAGTCTTCTCGAACTGCGAGCGCTTCGCGGTGATTTCATCACGCAGCTGGGCATAAGCCGGAAAGCCGCTGCGGGCGAGACGAATCGCCGGCGCGAGGCTTTGCGCAAGAGGCAACCGTCCGTATTTACCGGCGAGATGTCCCCAGCCAGCCACTTCGCCCGGAATGCCGGCCGCAAGCGCGGTGGATGTGGAGCGGCCCTTGACGACCGAACCGTCCGCATCGAGGAACATGTCGCGGGTCGCGGCGAGCGGCGCGACTTCCCGCGCGTCGACGAAGACGTTGGTGCCGTCGGCTCCCCGGTGCAGGAGAAAGAAACCACCGGCGCCGAGACTCGAGGCCTTCGGCTCGACGACGGCGAGCGCGGCGCTCACCGCGACCGCGGCATCGAAGGCATTGCCGCCCTGGTCAAGAATTTCCATTCCCGCCTGAGTCGCGAGCGGATAGGCACTCGCGATGGCCGCCTGCGGCGGCTTGCGCTCGTCCGCCCAGGCTGCCGCGACCAGCAGGACCGAAAGCGCGAGGGCGAATGCCCGTATCGCCGCCACGCGCCGGATCATGGCTTGCGCTTTTTCCGCAGTTCAGCGGCGACGACCGGATGCACGAACTCGCCGACGTCGGCGCCGAGCAGGGCGATCTCGCGCACGAGCGTCGATGAAATGAACATGAACTGCTCCTGCGGCGTAAGGAAGACGGTTTCGATTTCGCGCGACAGGTGGCGCGTCATGTTCGCCAGTTGGAACTCGAACTCGAAGTCCGATACCACGCGCAATCCACGCAAGATGACGTCCAGTCCGTTCTCGCGCGCAAAATCCACCGTGAGCCCGGTGTATCCCTTTACTTCGACGTTCGGCAGGTCCGCGACGACGCGGGTGGCGAGCTCGATCCGTTCCGCCAGGGAAAAGAGCGGCGCCTTACCCGGATTCGCGGCGATCGCAATCACCACCCGGTCAAAAATCGTCGCAGCACGACGCACGAGATCGTGATGCCCGTTCGTGATGGGATCGAAGGTGCCCGGATAGACGGCGTTGCGCTTCATTTGGATCCTTCGCCCCTCAAACGACGCGTTTCAACGAGATAATACCCGACCTCCCCCGCCCGCTTCGCCTTGAGCAGCCGCCAGGCCGACGGCAGAGCCGGCAGGCCCTCGCGATGAGCCGCCTCGACATAGGCAAGCCCGGTCGCAGATAACCAGCCGCGCTCCTCGAGCCGTGCGCAAACCTGCGGCAGCAGATCGCTTGCGAACGGTGGATCGAGAAACACGACGTCGAATTCACGGGCGCCGCCCCGCAAGAAGGCAAGCGCGTCGGCCACGTGCACGTCGGGAGCGGCTACGCCGAATTCCTCGAGCGTCGCCGCGACTTGCCGGATCGCGCGCGCGTCGCGATCAACGAAGACGACTTCGCTGGCACCGCGCGACAGCGCCTCGATACCGAGCGCTCCGCTGCCCGCGAACAGGTCGAGGCAGCGCGCGCCGCGAATGACCGGCTGCAACCAGTTGAACAGCGTTTCCCGCACGCGATCCGGAGTTGGCCGGATCGACGCGACGGGGGCGAACTTCAGGCGTCTGCCGCGCCACTCTCCGCCCACAATTCGTAGCTCGTTCGCGACACCCGCGCGACTCGATCGCGGGCGGGGGGAGGAGCCTCTTTTCTCTTGCATTCTCGGTGGTTACCGCGACGCCGGGGAAAACTTGCAAGCCTTCCAAGCGAAAGCGTAGGCTTGCCGCAATCGAACAAGCGCGATCATACGCGCACTCTGAAATTCCAAGCATTCCTGAGGGGGCCAATCATGAGGACTTTGCGCGTCCTGCTCGCAGCCGCTGCAAGCTTTGCACTGGGCGCCTGCTTTTCGGACGGCACGTCCAGCGGTGACGGCGGCATCGGCCCGACCGATCCGACGAGCGGCAACGGCAATCCGGGGTCAGGCGGGGCGGGTTCCGGATTTCGCGCGCTCTTCGTCCCGCTCGGCGGCATCCTGCCCTATCCGAACGATTTGTATTTCAGCGGCAGCACGGACGGCACCCTCAACCTCCCTGCGACCCCGTTCAATCCGAATATCGCCTCCGTCAACGCGCTCGACGGCTATTCGACCTCCGCGACACTCACGGCGCGCTTCAGCGCACCGATCGATCCGACATCGCTCAACGGCGCCTCCGTGCGCATGATCCAGGTTCATATCGACAATGCGACGAAGGCCACGACCGGCGTCACGGCGCCGCTCACTTACGGCGTCGATTACACGGCGAGCGTGAGTACCGAAATCGGCTCGAATAGTTCGACGCTCGAGATCGTGCCGCTGAAACCACTCGTTCCCAGCACGGGCGGCACGAACAACGGCTACCTGGTCGTGTTGACCGATGGCATCAGGGACACGGGCGGCCACGCCGCCGTCTCGGATTCGGACTACGCGAGCATCAAGGCGGCCCAGCCGACCTGCGCGACGATCACGAACACGTCGCTGAACGGAATCTGCCGCCTGACCGGCGCGCACCTTGCCATTGCTGGAGCATTCGGCGTCACCCCCGATCACGTGGCCGTGACTTTCAGCTTCAGCACGCAGTCGATCCGCGACACGATGCTCGCGGTTGCGGGAACCGTCGCGGCTTCCCCGGCGCAGCCGATCGGCGTCGCGCCGGCTGGATTCAACACGGGCCAGCTCGGCTTACCCGGGCACGCAGACATTTATTTCGGCACCGTCTCCGTCCCGTACTACCTGACGGTGGCGGCTGACAACCATTCGACGCTGCCGCTCACGCGATTCTGGCAGGCGGCCGGCGCATCGCCGGCACCTGGCATCGATCCGGCGAGCCGCAATCTCACGCGGTTCAACCCCGTCCCCGGTGCAACGGTCGCTTCGCTCGCAATCCCGCTGCTGGTCACCGCACCGAACGCGAATGCCACTGCCGGTGCAGCGCGGCCGGCGAACGGCTGGCCCGTCGCGATTTTCCAGCACGGCATCACCGGCGACCGGTCCAACATGCTCGCGATCGCGGACGCGTTCGCCGATGCCGGATTCGTGGTCGTTGCCATCGACCTGCCCTTGCACGGCATCACGTCGGCCGCGAGTCCGCTGTATCAACCGACTCACGAACGCACCTTCAACCTCGATCTCACCAACAACACGACCGGCGCTAGCGGGCCGGACGGCGTGATCGATTCGTCCGGCAGTTTCTTCATCAACCTGACGAGCCCGCTCACGAGCCGCGACAACCTGCGCCAGGCAGCGGCCGACCTTTTGAGCCTGACCAAGTCGCTGTCCACCCTTGATCTGACAGGCGACGCCGTTCCCGACATCGACATGACGAGCGTGCACTTCGTCGGCCACTCGCTTGGCGGAATCGTGGGCGGCGTGTACTCGGGCGTCGCAACGACGATCAAGACGGCAACCCTTGCCATGCCGGGCGGCAAGTTGGCGAATCTGCTGATCGACTCGCCGACCTTCGGTCCGCGCATCAACGCTGCCCTGGCCGCGAGCGGATTGCATCCGAACACGACGCTCTACAACCAGTTCATGCGCGACGTGCAGGACAGCGTCGACTCCGGCGACCCGTTCAACTTCATCGCGGCTGCCGCCGCGGCGCACCCAATGCACATGATCCAGGTCGTCGGACCGCCCCCGGACAGTGTCGTGCCGAACAACGCGACGCAGCGGCTGATCCTTGCCGCGAACCTGACGAAAGCATCGACGACCACGGTCAATGCCGCGGGCATCCGGGCCTACGTGAATTTCACGACGGGCAATCACAGCTCGATCCTGAGTCCCGCGGGAGGTCTGCCGGTCACGGTCGAAATGCAGACCGAAACCGTGTTGTTCGCGTATTCGAACGGGACGCAGCTTGTGATCAGCAACCCGGCGGTGATCCAGCCGTAGTGACGGACGGCGGATTCCTAGCCCGGCTTCGCAAACGCCTCAACTCCGGCGCGGGCTGGCTGGCATACGACCTTGGCCAGCTCGTACCGGGCCGGCAAATCGACGCGGAGATGCTTGATGAGCTCGAGACGCGCCTGCTGACGTCGGACGTCGGCGTCGAAGCGACCGAAACCATTCTCGAGGACCTGCGCAAACGCGTCGCCCGCAAGGAGCTGGCGGACCTCGGCGCACTGACGGCCGCGCTCGCCGGAACCGTCCGGCAAATTCTTGAGCCCGTCGAAAAGCCGCTCGTCATCGACGACGCCGCCAAGCCGTTCGTGATTCTCGTCGTTGGTGTCAACGGCTCGGGCAAAACGACAACGATCGGCAAGCTGGCACACCGGCTGAAGGACCAGGGACGGACAGTGATGCTCGCCGCCGGCGATACCTTCCGGGCGGCCGCCGTCGAGCAACTCACAACCTGGGCGGAGCGCACCGGGGTACCGATCGTCGCGCAGCAGGCCGGCGCAGATCCGGCAGCCGTCATCTTCGACGCCATGCAGGCGGCACGCGCCCGCAAACTCGACGTATTGATCGCGGACACGGCAGGGCGTCTCCACAATCAGTCGCACCTGATGGAAGAGCTCAAGAAGGTCAAGCGCGTCATTCAGCGACAGGATCCAGCCGCGCCGCACGAGGTACTGCTGGTGCTCGACGCCGGCACGGGCCAGAACGCGCTTGCGCAAGCGGCCGAGTTTCACGAAGCTCTCGGCGTGACCGGTATCGCGCTCACCAAGCTCGACGGCTCGGCGAAGGGCGGCATTCTGCTCGCCATCGCCAGGCGCCTTGGCCTGCCCATCCGTTTCATCGGCGTCGGCGAACAGCTCGAGGACTTCGGTGACTTCGCCGTGCAACCGTTCGTCGATGCACTGCTCAGGCGGGCCGATCAAGCCACTACGCCCGCCGCGCCCCGATGATCTCGTTCGATCGCGTACACAAGCGTTACCCCAATGGCCGTGAAGCCCTCGCAGACGTGAGCTTCAGTCTCGCGGCGGGCGAGATGGCCTTTCTTACGGGACATTCAGGCGCCGGCAAGAGCACGATTCTGCGGCTCGTGGCGCTCATCGACCGGCCGACCCGCGGCCAGGTCATCGTCAATCGCGCGAATACGACCAGCGTCCGGCGCCGTGCCATTCCTGCATTTCGCCGGGACGTGGGCGTCGTCTTCCAGGATCACAAGCTGTTGCACGATCGTCCGGTGATGGACAACGTCGGCTTGCCGCTCGTCATTGCCGGCACGACGCGTCGTGAAATCGACAAGCGGGTGCGTGCCGCCCTCGACCAGGTCGGACTCCTCGGCAAGGAAAAACTGCTGCCGCTCGAACTCTCCACCGGCGAGCAGCAGCGGGTCGGCATCGCACGTGCCGTCGTCAGCAAGCCCCCCGTGCTGATCGCGGATGAACCGACAGGCAATCTCGACCCGGACCTCGCTCGCGAAATCATGCGCCTCTTCCGCCGCTTCAACGACGTCGGCGTCACTGTGCTGATAGCGACGCATGATTTTCACCTCGTCGAAGAATTCGGGGTCCGCCGCATGATCGTCGAGGCGGGTCGACTTACCGCGGACTCCGGAGCCCGCGCCGGTGGCTGATCAGGAGGTCGAACGGCGCTCCGCGCGTGGCCCTTCGGCGTCGTTGAGTGTCTACGTCTCGCGGCATGCCCAGACCCTGATCGGGTCGCTCGGCCGCCTGCTGCGACATCCGCTCGCAACACTGTTCACGATTGCCGTCATCGGCATCGCAATGGCGTTGCCCGTGAGCCTGCAACTGCTCGTGACCAATGCGCGCCTCGCGACTGGAAGCCTGCGCAATGCCGTCGACGTCTCGGTCTACTTCAAGACGGATGTCGCTTGGCCCAAGGTCCAGCAGCTCGCGAACAACCTGCGCGAGCGGCCCGGCGTGAGCGCCGTCAAGACCATTTCCTCGGAACAGGGCATCGAGGAATTCCGCAAGTTCTCGGGGTTCGGATCCGCGCTCGATGCATTGACGGAGAATCCGCTGCCGCACGTGATGGTCGTGTCGCCTGCGCCCGAGCGGGCCGGTCCCGCCGACATCGAAAGCCTGCGCGCGTACCTTCGCAACTGGCCCGAGGTCGATCTGGTGCAGGTCGACACCGAATGGGTGGCACGTTTCCATTCGATCCTCGACGTCCTGCGCATCGTGGTCGCCATCGCGACGCTGCTGCTCGGCCTGGGCGTGATTGTGATCATCGGCAACACGATCCGCCTCGATATCCTGAATCGCCGCGCCGAGATCGAGGTGACGAAACTCGTGGGCGGAAGCGACGGTTTCGTGCGAAGGCCCTTTCTGTATGGTGGATTCTGGTACGGCCTCGGTGGAGCCGCGCTCGCGCTCGGCATCGTCGACGGCGCGTTCGCCGTGCTTCACGGCCCGGTCGGTCGGCTGGCCTCGCTCTACGGCAGTCAATTCCGGCTTATTGGCCTCGACCTGCAGCAGTCCATGATCCTGCTCGGCGCCGGCGCCCTGCTGGGGCTGATCGGCTCCTGGATCATGGCCTCGCATCACCTGCGCCAGATCGAGCCGACCGCCTGACGGCCGGTGGCCCGCCTAACTCATTGATTCTAAAGATCGGTGCTATTAGCACTCGGGCGCATAGACTGCTAAAATAGCGGCCCGCTGGGACCCGATCCGAACGTCGGACCGGGCCCCCTATGAAGGAGGTCTAGGCAAATCATGAGCAATGCCCTGGTCGCCAAGAGTCCCGAGCAGTTCCTGACTGGATCGCTTGGAAACTTCGACGCCTATGTCGATCGCGTGTCGCAGATCCCGGTCCTCGCAAAGGACGTGGAGATCGAGCTCGCGCGCCGCTTCCACAAGGATGGAGACCTGGAAGCCGCGCGGCAGCTTGTCATTTCGCATTTGCGCTTCGTCGTGCACATCGCGCGCGGCTATGTCGGCTACGGGCTGCCGATCGGCGATCTTGTGCAGGAAGGCAACGTCGGTCTCATGAAGGCCGTGAAGCGCTTCGACCCGGAAATGAACGTGCGGCTCGTATCGTTCGCGGTTCACTGGATCCGCGCGGAGATCCACGAGTACGTGTTGCGCAACTGGCGCCTCGTCAAGATTGCGACGACCAAGGCGCAGCGCAAGCTGTTCTTCAACCTGCGCCGCATGAAGAAGAATCTCAGCTGGCTGACGCATGCAGAGACGCAGGCGGTTGCGCGCGAACTTGGCGTCGAGCCGGCGATCGTCACGGAAATGGAAAAGCGCCTGGCTGCGCGTGACATGTCGTTCGATCCGGCGCCGGATCAGGATGAGGACGAGCCGAACGTGTCGCCGGCGATGTACCTGCCGTCGCCCGATTCGGACCCGGCGAAGCTCATCGAGCGCACCGAGTGGGACGAAACCGTCGCGAGCGATCTCGCAAGCGCGGTCGAGCAGCTCGATGCGCGCAGCCGCGACATCCTGAGGAGCCGCTGGATGACGGAAAACAAGGCGACGCTCCACGAGCTTGCGGCGAAGTACAAGGTCTCCGCGGAGCGCATCCGCCAGGTCGAGGAAAACGCCATCCGGAAACTGCGCGGCCTGATGTCGAGCGCCGCGTAGCAGCCTCACACGCCTCACTGCAGCCCTCTCCCGTTGCAGGGGAGAGGGAGTGGATCAGCGGGTAATCGGGATCAGGCTGAGTTCGACGCGACGATTCTGCCGGCGGCCATCGGCCGTCGCATTGTCGGCGATCGGGAAATGATCCCCCGACCCCACGGCGATGATGCGGCCCGCATCGAGTCCGTGCGTCGTCAGCGTCGCCAGCACAAGCTCGGCCCGGCGCCTGGAGAAAGCCTCATTGTCCTGCGGGTTGCCAAGGCGGTCGGTGTGGCACGCCGCTTCGACAAGCAAGGCTTTCTCGCCGTGTAACTCTCCCGCGAGCCCCGCGAGGAATTTTTCTCCGGCCGGTGTGAGCTCAGCCGCGTCCGGTGCAAACAGCGCACGTGCCGGCAGTACGACGACGAGTTCGTCGTCCACGCGCACGAGTTCGGCTGTGTTGCCTGCGATGGTCGGGCGCAACCGGGCATCAAGCGCATCGAGGTAGGCCGGGACGCCCGGGGCTTCGAGCGGCGCTACGCCTGCAATCACCAGCGCTTTCATCTTCTCGCGCCGGGCTTCGGCAGGTGTCACGGCACCGTGCGCCGTCGTCGCGACCGCGGCAGGTGTCAGCGGAGCAGGTTTCACCGGGGGCTGAACCGCGCACGCGCCGACCAGGGCAAGGTGTGCGGTGATGGCGATGCCGGGCAGTGTCCCGAGGCGATTGCGCTTCATGCGACGGAGTCTAGCGGCATTGACCACAGCCGCGCGACCGCTAAAGTGTCTCGCAGTCCCGCGGTGCAGGAGTCATCGATCGATGCGCACGGCCGACGAGTGGTTCCGCGAATATGGCGAAAGCCATCGCCATGACGCCAATAAGCTCCTGCATTGGATCTGCGTTCCCGCGATCGTCGTGAGCGGCATCGGTTTCCTCTGGATGATGCCTTTCCCCGCGATCCTGCGCGCGGGTTCGCAATGGATCAATTGGGCGACAGTCGCGATGCTGGCGGCGCTTCTCTATTACTTCCAGGTGTCGGCGCGCCTCGCACTCGGCATGATCCCGACATTCATCGCAATGACGCTCGCAGTGCTGTGGCTCGCGCAGCTGCCCTGGCCGCTCTGGTGGAGCTGCGTCGCGATTTTCGTGCTCGCCTGGATCGGCCAGTTCATCGGCCATGCCATCGAAGGACGGCGTCCTTCGTTCTTCAAGGATCTGCAATTCCTGCTGATCGGTCCGCTGTGGCTGCTCGGCTTCCTCTATCGACGATTCGGCATCGCCTACTGAGCGGCGGCGGCCGGAAAGCTGACCGTAACCCTGAGGCCGGGGCCGTTGTCGGCAAGCATGATCGAGGCGGAGTGCAGGCGGGCAACCGCCGCGACGAGTGTCAGTCCCAGGCCACTGCCGGGAATATCGTGTGCATTCTCCAGCCGCACGCCCCGCTCCAGCACGCGGGTCTGATCGCCCGCCGGAATGCCGGGTCCCCGGTCTGCAACCGTCAGGTGCACTTCGCTACCCTCGGTGGCGAGCTCGATGCCGATGCGAGCGCCGCGGGTACTGAACTTGATCGCGTTGTCGAGCAGGTTGGCAAGCGCCTGCGCCAGCAGCTGACGGTTGCCGGTGACGGTGCCGGCCCCGCGCAGGTTGCGTTCTAGCGCGAGGCCTTTTTCCTCGGCGGCAGGTTCGTAGAGGTCGGCCACGTTGCCGGCAACCTCGATCAGATCGAGCGCGACCATCGGGACATTGCCGGATTCCGCGAGCGCGATGCGCAGCAGGCTGTTGAGCATGGCCTGCAACCGGTCGGTTTCCGCGAGCGCCGATTCCAGCAGCGCGCGCCGCTCGTTGTCGTCGCCCGCGACGTTCGAAGCGCGTTCGACCGTCTGGCGCAGCCGGCTCAACGGGCCGCGCAGATCGTGCGCCGTGCTGTCGAGCACGGCCCGCATGGCCAGGGTGAGCTGCTCGACTCGCTCGAGCAGCGAATTGAATTCCCTGGCGAGCTGGTCGATTTCCCCGCCAGGGCCATGCAGCGGCAGGCGGCGCGAGAGGTCGCCGGCGCGGATCCGGTGCACGGCGTCGACGACACGCTCGAGCTGTTTCACCATGCGCCGGCCGAGCCACCAGCCGGCGGCGCAGGCGAACAGCAGCATGCCGCCGACCGACCACATGAGGCTCGTACCGATCACCGACTTGAGCGCGCGCTTCTCCGCCACGTCGTGGCCGACGAGCAGCCGGTAGCCGCGACCGAGCTCATAGGTATGTGCGCGCACCGCATGCGGATCGCGATCGCGCGAGCGTTGCGGACGGAAATCGAATTCGATCCAGCCCGCTTTGCGCACCGCTTCCTTCGGCCATTCGCTCAGGTTGCCTGCGAGCATGCGCTGATCCGGGCCTATGAACGCGTAGACGCCGTCGCGTGCGCCGAACTCCGCGACCCGCAGGCGCACGAGGCCCGTAAACGCCGCCCGATCGAGCCTCGCGAACTGCTGCGAGAGCTCGTTACCTTCCTCGACGATGAGCGTTTCGATGTCGCGATCGATGATGCGCGATGCCGCCAGATAGACCGCGGCAAGCAGCAGCGCCGAGCCCAGGACGAAAGCGGCCGTGAAGAGCGCCGCGATCCGCGCCACCGATGTCCGTAGGAATCTATTCCTCTTCACGCAATACGTAGCCCGCGCCGCGCACAGTGTGCAGCAGCGGTCGCGGGAAGCCGCGGTCCACGGCTTGACGCAACCGGCTGATGTGCACGTCGATCACGTTGGTCTGGGGATCGAAATGGTAATCCCATACGCCCTCCAGAATCATCGTGCGCGTGACCACCTGGCCGGCATTGCGCATCAGGAACTCGAGCAGCTGGAATTCGCGCGCCGTGAGCTCGATCCGGCGGTCAGCCCGGGTGACCCGCCGGGCGACCAGGTCGAGGATCAGGTCGCCGACCTCGATACGCGTGGCGCCGGGCTCGGCGCGCTCCCTCCGGGAGAGCGCCTCCATGCGTGCCAGCAGTTCCACGAAGTGATAGGGCTTGGTGAGGTAGTCATCGCCTCCCGCACGCAAGCCCTTGACGCGGTCGTCGACCTGATCGAGCGCACTCAATATCAGGACCGGTGTCGAGACCTGATGCTCGCGCAGCGACCGGATGAGCGTGAGCCCGTCGAGGCGCGGCAGCATGCGGTCGACGATGAGGATGTCGAAACGCTCGTGGCGCGCCAGGTGCAGGCCGTCGAGGCCGTCCGCAACCTGCTCCACGTTATGCCCGCTCTCACGCAGGGCATTGGCGAGATAGTCGCTCGCCTTTTGATCGTCCTCGACAACCAGAACTCGCATTCGTCCTTGCACTCCAGCAGCTCCAAAAAAGTATGCCGAAGGCGGCCGGAACGACCTATTACTGAATCTTAACGGCGAAGCCGTGCCGGCCCGAGGAACCGCGCGTCGATTTCCGGCTCAAGCGCCGCGGCCCCCGAAACGATCAACGATGCGCAAAGAGCGCCGACGGCCGGAGATGTCATGACTCCATACCCCCCGAGCGCCGCCGCCCAGAAAAAGCCCGGCGCCGCAGGATCCTCGCCGATCACCGGGTCGCCGTCGTCGACGAAGGATCTCAAGCCCGCCCATTTACGGTGAATGCGGTCGACCTTGAGCGTGGTCGCGCGTTCCAGCCGGTCGGCGATGAGCGCGACGTCGTACTCATCGGGCTGGGTGTCGCCTGGAGCCGTCGCGGTTGCATCGACCGGACTGGCGAGAATGCGGCCCGCCTCCGGCTTGATGTAGAACGACTCGTTCACGTGATACACCATGGGCCAGCGCTGAATATCGATGCCGGGTGGCGGGTCGATCGTGATCGCCGTACGACGTTTTGCCACGAGCCCGATAGGCGCAAGGCCAGCCAGCCGTGCAACGACATCGCACCACGCGCCCGCCGCGTTCACGATGACCGGCGCTTCCATGCTGCGCCCGTTCGCAACCAGCTGCCAGTTCGATCCCACGCGTTCGATGCGTTCGAGCGCGGTATTGACGGCAACCACGCCGCCCCTGCGCCTGAGGCCGCGCAGGAATCCCTGCAGGATGGCGTCGACATCCATGTCCATGGCCTGTGGTTCGAAAACACCCGCGGCTGCAACGTCGGCGCGCAACACCGGGCAGAGCTCGAGAACTTCTTCCTGCGATATCGCATGAATGCCTGCAGCGACTGCGCGGCCTTCATCGAGGAGACGGGTCAGCGCGTCACCGTCCTCGCGCCCCCCGATGTACATCATTCCCCGCGGCACGAGCAGCGCATGCGCGGCGAAGCCGGCGGGCGGCGATTCAAGGAAAGGGCGGCCGAGGGCCGTGAGCCTGCGGATGGCGGCCGTGCCGTAGTTTTCCGTGAACAGGGCCGCCGAGCGCCCGGTCGAGTGATAGCCGGCCGCGGATTCCTGCTCGAGCACGCAGACGCGGCCATGCGGCGCCAGGTGATACGCCACGGATGCACCGACGATGCCGCCGCCCACCACGACAAACTCGTATCGATCACGCATGGTCATGCCGCATTTGCCAGGGGCATTTTACTCGGGGCTCCGGCGCCGGAAAGGCGCGTTTCAGGTCAATTTTTGCTATTGTCCGCGCCCCTGAAAAGCACCGGGGAGTGCCGCCGTGACCGCGCCGAAGCTTGCGTCCGTTTCCGCCGCCGCAAACAAGTCCAAAGCCCCGTTGAACCCCCTCGACCTGTACGACGTCCGGGGGCTCCTCGGCGAGGACGAGCAGATGGTGCAGGACTCGGTCGCGCGCCTGGTCGACGAAAAGATCCTGCCCATCATCCAGCACTGCTTCGAGGAGCATCGTTTTCCAGGCGAATTGGTGCCGGAGCTCGCGGCGCTCGGCCTCTTCGGTTCGACGATCAAGGGCTATGACTGTGCCGGACTCAACGGCGTGAGCTACGGGCTCATCTGCCAGGAACTCGAGCGCGGTGACAGCGGCATCCGCAGCTTCGTCTCGGTGCAGTCGAGCCTGTGCATGTTTCCTATCTACACCTTCGGATCCGAAGATCAGAAGCAGAAGTGGCTGCCGCGCATGGCGCGCGGCGAAGTGATCGGCTGCTTCGGGCTCACGGAACCACACGGCGGCTCCGACCCTGCGAACATGAAGGCGAACGCGAAGAAGCGCGGCAAGGACTGGGTGCTGAACGGCGCGAAGATGTGGATCACCAACGGATCCATCGCCGATATTGCCATTGTCTGGGCGCAGACGGACGAGGGCATCCGCGGCTTCATCGTCGAGAAGGGCATGAAGGGTTTCGCGGCGCAGGAGATCAAGCACAAGTTCTCGCTGCGCGCCTCGGTCACCTCATCGCTCTTCTTCGACAACGTGCTGATCCCGGAAGCGAACGTTCTGCCCGGCGTCACCGGCCTCAAGGGGCCCCTGTCCTGCCTCACGCAGGCGCGCTTCGGCATTTCCTTCGGCGTCATCGGCGCGGCGCAAGCCTGCCTGCAGCAGCTCATCGAGTACACGAAGTCACGGGTACTCTTCGGCAAGCCGCTCGCCGACACGCAGGCGATCCAGCTGCGGCTCGCCGACCACGCGCGGCGCATTACGACGGCACAGCTGCTGGCGCTGCAGCTCGGACGGCTGAAGGACAAGGGCGAAATGTCGCCGAGCCAGGTGTCGCTTGCGAAGTGGAACAACTGCCGCATGGCTCTCGACATCGCCCGCGATTGCCGCGACATGCTGGGCGGCGCCGGTATCAGCGCCGAGTACGTGCCCATCCGCCACATGCTGAACCTTGAAAGCGTCATCACGTACGAGGGTACGGAAACGGTTCATCAGCTCACCATCGGGCGAGAGCTGACCGGGGTCAGCGCGTTCTAGTCTCACCCGCGCGCTCGCGGTCGAGCAGCGCGCGTTTGCGCGCGACTCCCCAGCGGTAGCCGCCAAGCGTGCCGTCGCCGCGTATGACGCGGTGGCAGGGGATCAGGATCGCGATGCGGTTGGCCGCGCAGGCGTTCGCGACCGCGCGAGTCGCGCGCGGGTTGCCGACCGCGCGCGCGATTTCGGCATACGACGCGACCGCTCCCCGCGGAATCCCCAGCAGTGTCTTCCAGACTTTGAGTTGAAACGACGTACCACGTACGTCGAGCGGCAGGTTCGCGCCCGCTGCATCACCCTCGATGCGCCGCGCAAGCTCCTGCATCCAGGTGTCGAACGCGTCGCGCTGGCTCGCTGGCATGGCCCGCAGCGTGGCGCGCGGATACTCGGCAGCGAGAGCCTCGAGCAGCACCGCGTCGGACGCGCCGAACTGCAGAAAACAGATGCCGCGGTCCGTCGCGCCGATCAGCATGCGTCCGAGCGCGGAATCCGCCGCGGCATGCGAAATCTCCACACCCGCGCCACCGGCCCGATATTCCCTCGGCGTCATGCCGAGCCGGGAATCGACGCGCTCGTACACGCGGCTCGCCGAGCCGAATCCGGAGTCGTAGATCGCCTGTGTGACCGTCGCCTGGCCCCGCAGCTTCGACTTCAGGTCCTTGAGGCGTTCGCCGTCGATGAATTCCCGCGGCGTCACGCCGACGATGCGCTTGAAACTGCGCTGGAAATGAAACGGGCTCATCGATGCGCGCGCGGCAAGCGCCTTGAGGGTGTGCCGTCGCGTGCGATTGCGGACGATGTAGTCACAGACGTCGCGCATCCGTCCGGCCAGGCGGTCGGCGGTCGATGCAATGGCTTGTCGGTTTTTCATGCTCGCTATTTCACTCGCATGACGCCGCGCGGACCATCCGGAACTTGCGCAGATTGCCGCAAGAAGCGGATAGCGGGCGATGCTCCGCGGATGCCATGGTACGCGCACCCCAATTGCGAGGCCTCGCCATGCTCAACTTCTACGACTACCTGCCGTCCCAGAACGGCTTCAAGATCCGGCTGCTGCTCTCGCACCTCGGTCGCGCGTGTCGCACGGAATACGTCAGCATCTTCGAAGGCGACGGCCAGCGGCCGGACTATCTCACCATCAACCCCTGGGGCGCTGTGCCCGCGATCCGGCTGGAGGATGGGCGAGTGCTGGCCGAGTCGAACGCCATTCTCTTTTATCTTGCGCAAGGCAGCCGTTTCCTGCCGGACGACCCGTTCTTGCAGGCGAAGGCGCTGCAATGGATGTCGTTCGAAGCCGACTACGTGCAGTCGAGCATGGGTTCACTGCGCTACTGGATGCTCACCGGAAAACTCGACCGGCGTCCGCCGGCGCTCGTTGCTTCGAAACGCGCGGCCTCGCTGAAGGCGCTCGCCGTCCTCGATCGAGAGCTTGCGCCGTCCACATTCATCCTGGGCGAGCACTACGGAATTGCGGACATGTCCCTCTTCGCGTACAGCCATGTCGCGCGCGATGCGGGACTGCCACTCGATGAATTTCCGCACGTCATTCGCTGGATCGAAGCCGTGCGCTCACAGCCCGGCTTTGCGGGCGTCGTGCATCACTACTCGATCGATCCCCATTCGGTCGCGGAATTGCCGTAGGACTTCGCCTCACGTCCCTGAATGGCGACCCTCAAGTACCTGATTCAGGGAACCCGTGAGGACAGGTGTCGCCATGCGCGCACGGCTTGGCGCGCGAAGTGTCGCAGCGTGCGCACAACCGGGCACCCAGTTTGTAAATCTGCGCTGCGCGCGGACCGGGAAGCGGCATGGACAAAATTACAAGTCATTGTTTGTGGTGCACGCGTCGATCGCTGGCACGCGCATTGCTCTCCTTACGAGCGGGGACCTGTTTCTATTCCAACGTAGGAGAATCGCATGAATCGCAAGTTTTGCCTCGCGCTCGCCGTGGGCGCCCTTTCCGTTGCCGGTTTGAGCCTCGCCGAAGAACCGACGGCGTCGCCGACCTCCGGCGATACGACGATGACGTTCTCGAAGCTCGACGCGGACAAGGACGGAAAGATCTCGGCCTCTGAAGCGACCGCGAGCCAGAAGGTCGCGGATCAGTTCGTCGCAGCCGACAAGAACCAGGACGGGTACCTCGACCAGTCCGAGTTTTCGGCCATTTCGAAGTAGCGATCGGCCGATACCGGGAGAGTCGTCGCCCGGGACGACCCTGACCCGAGACTCATGCGCCGCGCGGGGAGGAATCCTGCGCGGCGCATGCGGTCCAGCGTGTCCGGGCGGGGCGCGTCCAGTCAAAGCCGTTGACGGGCGCAACGGCCGATGTGCCGGCATGCTCCGCCAGTGAGCCGGGCCGAGGCGCCTCGTCGAGGCGCGCCTCGACGTTCCACGCCGCGAGCAGCGTCGCAAGCGCGAGCCAGTTCACAGCGCGCTCGCGGGCGCAGCGCGCATCGCGTTCGATCGATCCACCGCGCGCAAGACGACTCGCAGCCAGGCCTCGCAGGGCCAGGGTGCGCGGGCTGATCGGCACATAGATTGCTCCGGTGGTTTCTGTGGCGCTCATCGATCGATCCTCCTGGTCGAGGGACTTGCGATCATTGAGCGCCGGCATCCGGGTGGCGCCGTGCGCGAATCCTGCCGGGTGGCCGATGAATGGTGGCGAATCGTGGCAGGCGCCAGCGCCCGCGGCCGGGAGGCTGTACGCTATGCGTCATGAAACGCCAGATCGCCATCGTCGAAGACGAGCCCGCCATGCGCGACAACTACGCGGCAGCCTTCGAACGCAGCGGCTACTCGGTACGCACGTTCGGCAACCGGCGGACGGCGCTCGGTGCCTTTCGCGCGCGGCTGCCGGACCTCGCGATCGTCGACATCTCGCTCGAAGACGAGCTCGAGGGGGGCTTCGAGCTCTGCCGCGAGCTGCGCACGCTCTCGGCGGAATTGCCCATCATCTTTCTCACCGCCCGTGACAGCGAGCTCGATGCGGTTTCGGGCCTGAGGCTCGGCGCCGACGACTACCTCACCAAGGACATCAGCCTCGCGCATCTCATCGCGCGTGTGGCCGCGCTCTTCCGCAGGATCGAGGCGCTTGCCAAGCCAGCGGGCGCCGCCGAGGTCATCAGGCGCGGTGCGCTGAGCATCGATTCCGAGCGCATCACCGTAACCTGGAACGGCCGGGTGGTGCCGCTCTCGCTGACGGAATTCTGGATCGCGCACGCGCTCGCCCACCATCCGGGCCACGTCAAGAACCGCCAACAGCTGATGGACGCGGCGAACGTCGTGCTCGACGACAATACGATCACCTCGCACATCAAGCGCATGCGCCGCAAGTTCCAGGAAGTCGACGCATCATTCGATGCGATCCAGACCGTGTACGGCATGGGGTACCGCTGGGTCGAGTAGATGCCGCTTCGCCTGCAGCTGCTGCTCCTGAGTCTGCTGACGCTCGCCCTGCCGTGGGCGGGTTGCCAGTACGCCCGCGAGATGGAAAACGTCCTGCGCGACGGACAGCAGCAGGCGCAGCTCGCTACCACGGCGACCGTTGCGAGTGCCGTCGCGGCACGGCCGGATCTCATCTACCGCGATCCCGCCATGCTTGCGCGCTTCGACGCCGACGCCGGCGACCTTTACGCCTATGCCCTGAACACGCGCGCCCTCCTCGACGGCTTCGATGACGAATGGAACCTGCCGGAATCGGCGCGCGGAGTGCGCAACGACGGCCGCGGCCTCGATGTGCGTTACGTCGCCGCAACCGACGAGACGTATCTGTACCTGTTCCTCAAAGTCGACGACCGCAAGGTCGTGTTCGAGGATCCGGGCAACGGCGCACGGCCGAGCGAAGGTAACAGCGACCACGTCTGGCTCGTGTTCGCGGCGCCGGATGGCGCGGTCGACCGGCTTGTGATTTCCACGAGCGCACCGGGCCTGCAGGGCGCGCGCCGTCCTGAACACGATGAATTCGGCCGGCGCCGCGATGCGGTCGAACCGCGCGTACAGGCATTCTGGCGCACGAACTCGCTCGGTTACCAGGTCGAAGCCCGCGTGCCGCTCAGCCTCGTGGGGCTCAGGTTCGGTTTCGAAGTGGTGGACGTCGACGAGCGCGGCACCGTGAATTCGCGCATCGGCACGCTTGCGGGGCCGCAGCTGACGCCGTCCGGGCGCGTGTTTCTCGAATCGGCACCGCTCATCGACATGTTGAGGCAGTTCGAACAGCCGGGTGTGCGGCTCGGTGTCGTCGACGTGAATGGCTGGCAGATCGGCACGGTCGGTGCGCTGGGCAATACCAGCGACGCCGTCGACCCGGGCTCGCCGCTGGTGAGCCTCTTGTATCGCAGGCTCCTCGAAAGCGAATCCGCCCCGCTGCCGAAACGCGTCACCGTACCCGGCCGCTTCTTCGGTCCTCACGTCGCAAGTGCGCTCGCAGGCAAAGCCGATGCCGCCTGGTTCCGGCTCGGCAACTACGGACGCGTGATGCTTTCGGCGGCCGCGCCGATTGCCGGGCGCAACGGCGTGCTCGGCGCCGTGGTGCTCGAGCAAACCGGCGAGCGGCTGCTCACGTTGCGCGACAACGCGCTGGTGCGGCTCCTCAATCTGACGCTGCTTGCGACGGCCATCGCGGTGGTCGGCACGCTCGGGTTCGCGGGCTGGCTGTCGCTGCGCCTGGTGAAGCTGCGCAAGGCTGCGGAGACCGCCTTGAGTCCGGATGGCCGGCTCAACGCCGTGTTCCCTGGAACGGGCGCACGCGATGAGCTCGGCGACCTCGCGCGCAGTTTCGCAACCCTGCTCGCGCGCCTGCACGAATACACGACTTACCTGCGTACCCTCGCGGGCAAGCTCTCGCACGAGCTGCGCACGCCGCTTGCCATCGTGCAGTCGTCCATCGAAAATCTCGAGAACGAACGGCCTGCGCCCTCGAGTGCTCCCTATCTCGAGCGCGCGCGCGAAGGCAGCGCCCGCCTGCAATCGATACTCACGGCGATGAGCGCCGCATCGCGGACGGAAGAAGCCATCGAGCATGCCGAACGCTCCGTGTTCGACCTGAAGCCACTGCTCGCCTCGATGACCGCGGGATACCAGTCGGCGTTTCCCGAACGGCGCATCGTCTCGCGGCTGCCGGATAGCGGCTGCGACATGAACGGCGCGCCCGACCTCATCGCGCAACTCCTCGACAAGCTCGTCGACAACGCCGTCGATTTCAGCCCGGTGGGCGGAACGATCGAGATCGCCCTGGAACTGACCGACCGGCAGGCCGTGATCAGCGTTGCCAATGACGGCCCGCCGTTGCCGCCGCACGCAAGCGAGCGCCTGTTCGAATCACTCTTCGAGTATCGCCGCGGCAGCGACAGCAAGCCGCACTTCGGACTGGGCCTCTACATCGTGCGGCTGATCGTGGAGTTTCACGGTGGACGCGCGACCGCCGAGAATCGAGCTGACGGGAGCGGTGCGGTATTCCGCATCCTGTTGCCGCACTAGGGCCCCAGGAACCTGAGGATCCCCTTGGCTGCCTCACGGCCCTCGAAAACGGCCGTGACGACCAGGTCCGATCCCCTCACCATGTCGCCGCCGGCGAAGACACGCGGATTGGTCGTCTGGAACGACCGGTCCCGGGCGGCGGAAACCCGCACGCGGCCGTTGGCATGCAGCTTGATGTCGTGCGTCGCGAACCAGTCGGGCGGGCTCGGCAGGAAGCCGAAGGCAATGATGACGGCGTCCGCGGCGATCAACTCCTCGGACCCCGGGATCGGCTCCGGAATCCGCCGGCCGCGGGCATCGGGCGCGCCGAGGCGCGTCTCGATGAGCTTGACGCCCTCGACGTGATCGGAGCCGACGATCTCGACCGGCTGGCGATTGAAGAGAAATTCAACGCCCTCTTCCTTGCTGTTCTTGAAGTCGCGCCGCGAGCCCGGCATGTTCCCCTCATCACGCCGATAGGTGCAGATCACGCCGGCGGCGCCTTGCCGGATGGCGGTGCGGTTGCAGTCCATGCCGGTGTCGCCTCCACCGAGCACGACAACGCGTTTGCCGGCGAGGTCGATGAAGTCCTCGTTCCGCTGCTCGAGCCCGAGTTCCCGGTTGATGTTGGCGACCAGGTACGGCAGTGCCTCGTAAACGCCGGGCAGGTCTTCGCCCGGAAAGCCGCCCTTCACGTAGCCGTAGGTCCCCATCCCGAGAAAGACCGCGTCGTAGTCCTTGACGAGGTCCTCGAAGGCGAGATCGCGCCCTATTTCCGTGTTGAGCCGGAATTCGATACCCATCCCTTCCATCAGCGCACGGCGCGTCTCGACGACTTCCTTCTCGAGCTTGAACGGCGGAATGCCGAAGGTAAGGAGACCGCCAATGCGCGCGTAGCGATCGAAGACGACCGGCTGCACGCCGTTGCGCACCAGGATATCGGCGCAGCCGAGCCCTGCGGGTCCCGCTCCGACGATCGCTACCCGCTTGTCGGTCTTGCGGACGTTCGACATGTCGGGCTTCCAGCCCTGCTTCAGGGCTTCATCGGTGATGTATTTTTCAATCGAGCCGATCGTGACGGCGCCGAGCCCGTCGTTCAGCGTGCACGCCCCTTCGCACAGCCGGTCCTGCGGACAGATGCGCCCGCAGACCTCCGGCAATGAGTTGGTCCGGTGCGAAAGTTCCGCCGCCTCGAAAAGATTCCCCTCCTCGATCAGCTTCAGCCAGTTCGGGATGTAGTTGTGGACCGGGCATTTCCATTCGCAGAACGGATTGCCGCAGGAGATGCAGCGGCCCGCCTGCTGGGATGCGCCCTCGGAATCGTAGGCGGCATAGATCTCGCGATATCCCCGGATGCGTTCCCCGACGGCCAGCTTTTCCGGGTCGCGGCGCGGTATCTCGAGGAATCGCAGGTGCCTGTTCTCCATGCTCAGGCCGCTCGCCGCAAATTCTCGACCAGCGAGTCGAGCGCCGCGGCCTTCGGTTTCACAACCCAGAACTTGCCGAGGAAGCTGCGAAAATCATTCAGGAGTTCATCCGCCCACGCGCTGCCCGTCTCACGTACGTGATTTTCCATGAGCGTGCGCAGGTGATAGAGGTGCGCCGGCATGCCTTCCGGCGTGATGCGATGGATGTCGATGAGCTCGTGGTTGTAGCGGTCGACGAAATCCCGGTCGAGATCGAGCACGTAGGCGAATCCGCCCGTGAAGCCCGCGCCGAAATTGAGGCCCGTGCGACCGAGCACGCAGATCACGCCGCCCGTCATGTACTCGCAGCAGTGATCGCCGGCGCCCTCGATCACGGCGACGGCACCCGAGTTGCGCACGGCGAAGCGTTCGCCCGCCTGGCCGCTCGCGTAGAGCTCGCCACCCGTTGCGCCGTAGAGGCAGGTATTGCCCATGATCACCGTTTCCTTCGCGGCGAACGTCGAGCCGCGCGGCGGCGCGAGCACGATGCGGCCGCCGGCCATGCCCTTGCCGACATAATCGTTGGCATCGCCCTCGAGATAGAGGTTGAGGCCTCCCGCGTTCCACACGCCGAAGCTCTGGCCGGCCGAACCCTTCAGGCGCACGTTGATCGGCGCATCCGACATGCCGTAGTTGCCCCAGCGCTTCGCGATTTCTCCCGACAGCCGAGCGCCGATCGAGCGGTGATAGTTGCGCACTTCGTAGCGGAATTCGCCGCCGCTCTTGCCGTCGATCGCCGCGCGCATGTCCTTGACCATGCGCTCCGCCAGCTCGCCCTTGTCGAAGGGTGCATTGCGCGGGTCGAGACAGAATTGCGGTGAATCCTCGGCGAGCCCCGCGGTCGAGAGGATCGGCGAGAGATCGAGCCGCTTCTGCTTCGCCGTCTCACCCTCGAGGATCTTGAGGTACTCGGTGCGGCCGATGAGGTCCTCGAGCCGGCGCACGCCGAGGCTCGCCATGATTTCGCGGCACTCCTCGGCGACGAAGCGGAAGTAATTGACCACCATTTCTGGCAGGCCCACGAAGTACTTGCTTCGCAGGATCCCGTGTTGAGTCGCTACGCCGGTCGCGCAATTGTTCAGGTGACAGATGCGCAGGTACTTGCAACCGAGCGCAACGATCGGCGCCGTGCCGAAACCGAAGCTCTCCGCACCGATGATCGCCGCCTTGATGACGTCGACGCCGGTCTTGAGACCCCCGTCCGTCTGCAACCGTACGCGATGGCGCAGGTCGTTCAGCCGCAGCGTCTGATGCGTCTCGGCAAGGCCCAGCTCCCACGGCGTGCCCGCGTACTTGATCGAGGACAAGGGGCTCGCCCCCGTGCCGCCGTCGTAGCCCGAGATGGTGATGAGGTCCGCATAGGCCTTCGCGACACCGGCGGCGACGGTGCCGACGCCGGGTTCCGCCACGAGCTTCACCGACACGAGCGCGGCGGGGTTCACCTGCTTGAGATCGAAGATGAGCTGCGCAAGGTCCTCGATCGAATAGATGTCGTGATGAGGCGGCGGCGAGATGAGACCGACGCCGGGCCGCGCGAAACGCAGCCGCGCGATCATTTCGTTGACCTTGTGGCCCGGCAGCTGCCCGCCTTCGCCCGGCTTCGCGCCCTGCGCGATCTTGATCTGAAGCACCTCGGCATTGATGAGATATTCCGGCGTCACGCCGAACCGGCCCGAGGCGACCTGCTTGATCTTGGAGTTCTTCTCGGTGTGATAGCGTGCGGGGTCTTCGCCGCCCTCGCCCGAGTTTGAACGGCCACCGAGCCGGTTCAGCGCAATCGCGAGCGCCTCATGCGCTTCGGGGGAGAGCGCACCGAGCGACATGCCCGCGCCGTCGAAGCGCTTCAGGATCGCATCGGCGGGCTCGACCTCGGACACGTCGATCGCGGCGTGTTCGGACCGAAACGCAAACAAATCGCGCAGGCACGCGACCGGCCGCTCATTCACGAGCGTGGCAAATTGCCGATAGAGCGTCCGATCGTTGGCCATCACGGCCGCCTGCAGCGTCGCGACGACGTCCGGGTTGTAGGCGTGGTACTCGCCATCGTGCACGTACTTGAAAAGTCCGCCGTGCTCGATGGCTACGGCCGGGTTCCACGCGCGCGCCGCGAGATACTTGAGATCGGTTTCGAGGTCTTCGAAATTCGCGCCCTGGATGCGGCTCGTCGTGCCGGGAAAGCACAGGTCCACCACTTCGTCGTTGAGGCCGACGATCTCGAAGAGCTGCGAATTGCGATAGCTCGCGATGGTCGCGATGCCCATCTTCGACATGATCTTGAAGAGCCCCTTGCGCAGGCCCCGCCGATAGCTGCGGCCGAGCTCGAGTCTCGTGTCCGCGTCCATCTTGACGCGGCCTTTCTTCATCATGTCGAACAGCGTCTGGTACGCCATGTACGGATACACAGCGGTCGCGCCGAAACCGATGAGACAGGCGAAGTGGTGCGGATCGCGGGCCGTGCCGGTCTCCACGAGGATGTTGCACCTGGAGCGCACGCCCGCCTTGATGAGGCGATGGTGCACGGCGCCCGTGACGAGGAATGCGTGCATGGGGATCTTGCCGGGCACGAGGTAACGATCCGAGATGAGGAGCACCAGCCGCCCGGCGCGCACCGCCTGCTCGGCCTGATCGCAGATCCTCAATATCGCCGTCTTCAATCCTTCGGCCGGCTCGTACTGCAGGTCGAGGAATTCGTGCGTGATGCCGAAGTCCTTCATGCCGAGGATCTGGCGGAGCTTCCTCTGCGAAAGGATCGGGGAGTTCATCACGATCTGCTTCGCGTGCTCGGGCGCGGGCACGAAGATGTTCGACTCCGGGCCGATTTCGGTCTGCAGCGACATCACGATCGACTCGCGCAGCGGATCGATCGGTGGATTCGTGACCTGCGCGAACTGCTGGCGGAAGTAATCGTAGAGCGAGCGCACCTTGCTCGAGAGCACAGGCATCGGCGTGTCATCGCCCATCGAGCCGACGGCCTCGCTCTCGTCTTCGGCGAGCACGCGGATGATCTCGTCGCGCTCCTCCGCGGTGATGTTGAACATCTTCTGGTAGAGCGAGAGCGTTTCGCGGTCGAAAGGCTCGGCCGCGAGCCGGCGGTCGATGAGATCCGTCTCCAGGTAGCGGACTCCCTTCTTGAGCCAGGCCTTGTAGGGATGGCGCGACTTGAGGATCTCGTCGATCTTCTTGGTGTCGTGGAGCTGCCCGGTCTGCAAGTCGAGCGCCAGCATCTCACCCGGCCCGAGCCGGCCCTTGCGAACGACATCCTCGGGTGCGTAGTCCCAGACGCCCGTTTCGGAGGCGATCGTGAGGTGGCGATTGCGCGTGATGACGAAGCGGGCCGGACGCAATCCGTTGCGGTCGAGCGTACAGAGCGCGTAGCGGCCGTCGGTAAGGACGATGCCTGCGGGACCGTCCCAGGGTTCCATGTGGGCCGCGTAATATTCGTAGAACGCGCGCAGGTCGGGATCGATCGTGTCGACCGTCTGCCAGGCGGGCGGAATCAGCAAGCGCATCGCGTGCAGCGGATCGAGCCCGCCCATGAGCAGCACCTCGAGCATGTTGTCGAGGGTCTGCGAATCCGAGCCCGTCATGGAGACAAGGGGCAGGATGTCCGAGAGGTCGGGCAGGAGCGGCGAGCGGAACAGCGGGCCGCGCGCGGCCGCCCAGTTTCGATTGCCTTCGACCGTGTTGATTTCGCCGTTGTGCGCGAGGAAACGATACGGATGCGCAAGCCGCCACTGCGGCATCGTGTTGGTCGAGAAGCGCTGGTGAAAGACCGCGACCGAAGCTTCGAGCCGCGGGTCCTTCAGATCGGGGAAAAACTCGGTCAGGTACCGGGGCATGATCATGCCCTTGAACACGATGGTGCTCGCCGAAAGGCTTGGAATGTAGAAGACCTTGTCGCCTTCGAGCGCTTTCTCCGTCCGGCGGCGCGCGAGAAAGAGTTTGCGGTTGAATGCGGCCTCGTCGATGCCTTCAGCGCAATTGACGAATACCTGCTCGAAGCGCGGCAGCGTCTTCAACGCGTCTTCGCCACAGGCGGACTCGTTGATCGGCACAGTGCGCCAGCCGGCAACGGTCAGCCCTTCCTTTTTCAGCTGGGTTTCGAGCGCGCCGCGTGCGCGGCGCGCCTGTTCATCGAATCGGCTGAGAAACACGAGGCCCGCGGCGAATTGCGCAGCGAGGTCGATCCCCGCTTGCGCGGCGATCGCGCGCAGAAATGTCGTCGGCTTCTTGAGAAGGAGCCCGCAGCCATCGCCAGTCTTGCCGTCCGCGGCGATCGCCCCGCGGTGCGTGAGGCGGTTCAGCGAGTGGATCGCCGTCTCGACGAGCCAGTGACTCGCCGTGTCGTCGAGACTTGCGATGAGGCCGAAGCCGCAGCTGTCTTTTTCGAAGGCTTCGCGATACAGGCCGCGATCGGCCCCTGGTTCTGGCATCTCGACATCCCCCTGCTGTTCGCAAGCGATCGCGCAGCGCCCGGCTTCAGGCGCCGTCACTCGTCACTCGCAGCGATTTTCAGATTGATCGCGCGAATCGCTCGCGATTCGCGCGGCAGGGGCTTGTCGACCGGAAATCTCGGGCCCAACGCGTTGGGCCGAATCATACCGGCTGAACCAAGCTCGTCAATGCTGCCATGCACACAGATGTGTGCGACGCAGCAATCCTTGGGTTATAAGAGAGTTGCAAAGCCCGTTATGATCGCGCCCCGGTGCATGGAGCCTGCCGTTACGGGCGTCGGGATCGTTCAATGAGCAAAGTCAGAGTCGCGGGTGGCGACCGCAATCCCCAGGCCGAGATGATGGCCGACGAATCCATGGTGCGAAATCTCGCCATGCAGGCTTCGGCAATCTGGCCGCAGGAAGAGGAGTTTTACTCCCGCTACCGTCTGCCGATCGCGGCGCGCGTTATCGATGTCGGTTGTGGAACCGGCGAGATCAGCGCACGCATCGCACGGCGTTTCGCGGACGCGCATGTCACGGGCATCGACGTGCTCGAAGGGCCGCTCGCGGTCGCACGGACCCGCTATGGCGACGTCGCTGGACGCCTGGATTTCCAGGTCGGCGATGCATTTCACCTCGACTTCGCCGACGCGACTTTCGACCTCGCGGTATGCCGTCACATGCTGCAGGCGGTTCCCGATGCCGACCGGGTACTCGCGGAGCTGGGGCGGGTCACACGGCCCGGCGGCTGGATCCACACGGTCTCCGAGGACTACGGCATGCTGCACATGATGTCGGGACCCCGGGATCCGGACCGGTTCTGGCAGGCAGGTCCGGTACAGTTCGCCGAGAAGACGGGAACCGACGCGCGTTTCGGCCGCAGGACCTGGTCGGCGATGCGCGCGCTCGGACTGCAGGATCTGCGGGTCGACTATGTCATCGTTGACACGCTGCGCGTCGATCGGGGCATCTTCGCGGGCATCATGATCGCGTGGCGCGACGGCTATTCCGAAGCCCTCGCTTCGCATGCGGGCATGAGCACGGGCGAGATTCGGCAGCACTTCGATGAAATCATCGCGAGCATCCAGAACCCGGACCACTATGCCGTCTGGTTCGTCCCGGTGATCAGCGGACGCAAGCCCGGCAGCTGATTCCGGTCTGCATCACGCCACGGCGTGGCGGGCCAGCCGTTTCATCCTCTGATCGAAGCTCGCGGTCAGTGCGCTCAGATCACGATCCTCATAAACCGACAGCCAGAAGCCCACGTGGCAATCGCGATCGCCGGGCTCGATCTCGACCAGCAACAAGGCATTGTTGCAGCGCGCGAGGCGTAGGCCGATGACCCGTCCCGGCACCAGCACCTCAACCTGGGCGGATGTCGCTTCTCCCCTGGGGCCCAGCATCAGCTCGAGCCAGCGCCCAACCGCTGCTTCCGATTGCGTGACCGCGGCGATGCCGTCCGCGCTCCGCAGCACGCGCTGCCAGACTCCCGAACGCGCGCCGGCGAGCCGTAAGCGGCGCGAGATCATGTGCCGGCTGCGGCCGCCATGCGGCTCAACATAGAGTCGCAGGCTGTACCGGAAGAAAGCCCAGCCCGCCTTCGTGCCGTCGTACTGCTCGTTCCAGTCCTCGTCCCTGCCGAAGCCTGAGTGCACGAGCCGCACGATCGTCGTCGCGTCGCGTGTCGTCAGCAGGATATCGACCGCGAGCCGCCCGCCCGATGGGGTCCCCGGAGCCGGGGGGATCGTCCAGCCAGCGCAGGTGCTTGCCAGGTTGAGCGATGTGGATCTTCGTTTGCCATGTGATGCCCTCGCCCCAGGAAAGCGTCACGGTGCCGCCGACGCCGGGCTTGTCGACCCGGGCCGCTGGCGCGAACCCGTTGGACAGCTCGCGGCCATCGGTCAACGCCCTCCAGACGACGTCAGCCGGTGCGCGGATTTCAGCCAGCACTTCCATGCTCCGGGTGTCCTTGTCCTTGCCATCGGTGCTCATCGGGTGGTGTTCTCCGCTCGCTCGGCAGCACGGCCGGGTGGCGCGGGATAGCTGCCGACGATGACCCGAAAGCTGCGCCCGCCCCGCGACTGGGGCTGGTGGTACTTGACCGCAAGTCGGGCGATCTCGCGGCCGAGTTCTTCGGCGAATGCGTTCTTGTCCTGCTGGGTGGCGATGCGTACGTCGACCTGCAGCGAGAAGGTCGGCAGGAGCTTGTCGTCGACTTTGGCGCCGACCTGCGCCGCCGTTACCTCGCGCAGCATCTGTGATGCCAGTGCGATCAGGTAGAGACTTGAAAACCGGTCTCGCACCGATTGCGGATGGAGCTTGTCCGCCGTCAGCGAGTCCGGCGCCAGCACAATCGAATCCGAGGTCCGGCGCATCACCCTTTCCACGCAGCCGCGCTTGCGCTCCTCGCGCAACAGCTCGACGAAGCCATGCTTTTCGAGTTCGCGCATGTGATAGCGGATGCGCTGGCGCGGGAGGCCGAGCTCGCGCGCGATCGACGTCGCGGAGCCGGGCGCAGTCAGCCGCTGCAGAATCTGGCGACGCACCGGATCGGCCAATAGACCGACCGCTCTCGCATCATCGATCAGGCGCACGGTGGCATTCACGCAGACATCCTTGGTGTGGCAACGCCTTGAATTAGCTGAAGGAAAGTATCGAATAGACAGTTTTTATTGTCAAGACACTGATCACTGTCCAATCATGGCATTTCGGCCCGAGCTAGTGGGGATTCACGGCAGATGGCCGTGGCAACAGCGGCGCCATGAATCGGCGCGCGCAGATAACGGGAGCGTGGAAAACAGGGTGGGCTGCAGGCACGAGGCCTGCAGCCCTTCACGCGCGCTGTGCTTGCGCAGCGCGCGTGGTTGACCGCGGCCAGCCTGCTTTAACGACGTCCCGACGAGTCAATGTTCGGTTGTCCGAAGCGGCATTCCCGTCGAGTCCGCCGGCCGCCATCCCTGGCAATTCCCTGGCCATCCGCAGTAAACACCGGAGATTCAGAACGAGCCACTGCCCAGGCAAACGAGCGGGCAGACGGCGACACATTCGGCTCTGACTCCGGGGTCGAGCGTGACAACGCCGGGCGGGAAAATCCCTACAATGAAGTGAAATAAACATGAAAGAGTCTTGAGCCCGGCTCATGGCAGACCGATCGCATTGCGCGACCACCTATCAATTTGGCGAGTTCGTGCTGGAGCCGTCCCAGCAACGCCTCACGGACGGTAGCCGCCGGCCGATTGCCCTGACGCCCAAGGCTTTCGACACCCTGCTGTACCTGGTCGAGCGTAGCGGTGAGCTCGTCACGAAGAACGAACTGCTCGCACGGGTCTGGCCCAATGTCGTCGTGGAAGAAGCCATTCTTGCGCGCAACGTGGCTGACCTGCGCAAGGCCCTGGGCGATGATTCGAACGCCCCACGCTACATCGAAACCCTGCCAAAACGCGGGTACCGCTTCGTCGCGGACGTCGTAGTCCATGCTCAGGAAGCGGGCGAGCGCGGCTCCGCTGCGCAGCAGCCGGTGCGGACTGTGGATACCCTGCAGCTCGTTTCGGAAAGTCCTGCGCAACGAACGAATGAAGCGACCGTCGAGGCCCCGGAGTTCGGCCGGCCGAGCTCCAGATTGCGCGGGGTCCTGCTCTGGCTGCTCGGCGGGTTCGCCGTGGCCGCCGCCGCCTGGTGGCTCACACGCTGAGCGGATCTCAGTCCGCGACGTCGGGCTCGATGAAGCACCAGCCAATTTCAGGGAAGGCCGCCTTCATGCGCCGCTCGAGCTCATTGATGCGCTCGACGGCCTGCCCGATCGGCAAATCCGCCTGCATGCGGATTTTCGCGGCCAGCATGATCCTGTGACCGAACTGCAGGGTAATCGCGTTCAGGAGCTCTTCGATGTGCGGATCTGCCTCGATGATCCGTTCGATGCCGCTGCGGATGTCCTCCTCGGCGGAACGCCCGATGAGGAGCGAGCGGATGCGGTTGGCGATCCAGATGGCGACGATGATGAGCACGGCGCCGATCACGATCGAGCCGATGGCGTCGTAAGCGGGGTTGCCGGTGAGCAGGGTGATCAGCACGAATACGAATGCCAGCGCGAGGCCGGTGAGCGCGGCACAGTCTTCGCCCAGGACGACGACGAGCTCGGCGTTGCGCGTCGTGCGGACCCAGGCCATGACGGTGCGGCCGCGCGCGAGCTTGCGAATTTCACGCAATGCGCCCAGCAGGCTGAACGTCTCGAGGACGACGGCAACGCCGAGCACCGCAAGCGCCACCCACGGCTTGCTGAGCGGTTCCGGCGCCATGAGCTTGTGCCAGCCTTCATAGACCGAGACCAGGCCACCGACGCTGAAGAGCAGCAGCGCGACGATGAAACTCCAGAAATACGAGAGCTTGGCGTAGCCGAGCGGGTGTTCCGCATTGGGTGGCCGTTGCGACTGCTTCAGGCCGAAGTAGAGCAGGGCCTGATTGACGGAGTCGGCGTATGAGTGGATGGCTTCAGCGAACATGCTGCCGGAGTTGGTGAAGATGGCCGCCCAGGTCTTGGCGAAGGCGATGCCGATATTCGCGAGGAACGCATAAAGAATTGCGCGCGCCGACGACCCTTTCTGCGCCGACATCGATTACCTCTGCTCCAGTGCTTCCCGTTCCAGTTCGTCAATGGTCGTCGGCCAGTCATCTTTCAGCAAGCGCGACAAGGACCGATCGGCGAGGATTCTGCCATCCGTCTGGCAGCGCGGACAGTAATTGGTCTCGTTGCTCGCGTAGCGGATTCGCTGAACCGCCGTCTTGCAGGCCGGGCAAGGCTTGCCGTAGCGGCCATGAACGGCCATGTCCTCGCGAAAGGCCGTCACATGCTCCGGAAAGGCATCGCCCGCGAGCTCACGCAGACGGGTGGTCCAGCCCGCAAGAGTCGCGCGCACCGCTGCATGGAGCCGCGCCACGTCCCCGTCGCTGATGCGGCTCGTGAGAGCAACCGGCGACAGGCGTGCCGCATGCAGGATCTCATCGGAATACGCGTTGCCGATGCCGCTGATCAAGCGCGGATCCGTGAGGGCGCGCTTCAAGGTGTGATTTTCGCGGCGCAGGGCCCCGGCAAATTCGTCCCGCGTCGCCTCGAGCGGTTCGAGGCCGGGACGATGATGCGTGGCGAGCGCAGCCTTGCCGTGCAAAAAATGCAGGGCCGCGCGCCGCTTGGTGCCGGCCTCGGTCAACGTGAGTGTTCCCGTGTCGAACTCGAACAGAGCGAGTGGGGCTTTTGCCGGCACTTTGCGGTCAGGTTCGAACCAGTGCAGGCGCCCCGCGATCATCAGGTGCAGCACCAGCCAATAGTCGTCTTCGAGCCCGATCACGACCCGTTTGCCGAGCCGCGACACGCTCAGCACACGCCTGCCGCCGGCGAGCGCGATCGCCGGGTCTGCGGTTCGCAGCAGAAACGGGCTATTCAGGCGAACGCGGTCAAGGCGCGCAGCCCGCAGCCGGCGGTCAAGCGCCTCGACATAGATCGTGATATCGGGAAGTTCCGGCACCCCGGAAATCTAGCAGGCTGATCGCGCAGGGCAAAAAAAAGCGCCGCGAGCGGGGAAGTGCAATCGCGGCGCCGAGGAGTCAACCACGAGGAACCCAGGGGAGAGGCTCAGACGTGGCTTTCAAAGCACCGAACCAGGATCGACTCGGGGGAGAGTCGGCCGCCCGCGATTCGGAGACGGGCGGCAGCAGGGGAGAGACCTAGACCGCGAGGGCTATGGCGCACGACACCTCTTCCATCTCGTAGCCCAGAACCTCGCGTGAGGTCGGGTCGATGATGGGCTTGCCCTTGCGAAAACAACCGGTATTGGCGGCCTGGCGAGCGAGCGCGACACGCGCGTCGATCGTCTCGAGAACGAACTGACCGTCCGGACGGCGCACGATCATGGTCGCCGCGCGCGGCTGGCGTTGGGCGGCATCGGCCTCCGGCACCAGCACAGCGATCACCTCGGACTGTTTCGTTTCCACGTTCGCTTGACCCCAATGGCACTTCAGCGTGCCTCGGAGAGGTAGTAGCAAGGCCCGTGCCAACGATCTTACTTGTTTATATTCAACAGGTTACTGGTTGACCGGGCAGCCGCACGCGGTGACGCGAATTGTCAGTTTTGGCCGCTGGGGTCAGGCGCGTCAGGTCGCGACGGCCCGCGGCGACAGGGTGCACGGTGCGCTAGGGAAGTACGACAACGCATGGCTGCTGGGCAGCCTTTAGCTCATCGCAGATTGCGCGCGCGCGGCTTTCGGTTACGGTTGAGGTCTGTAGTCGATAGAGCGTCGCAGTGCCGACCACCGCTGGATCGACGCTGTAGCCGAGGCCTGCAAGTTGCGCCGCGTGTGTCTTCACGGCTCCCTGCCAGACGCTGCGCGCGCGAGTTTCACTGCCGAATGCTCCGAGCTGCACGCGGAAAATTCCTGCCGCGGCAACCGCCGGCGGCGGGGCCTCCACCGGTGCCGCCGCCAGGGTGAGGTTCTCGACCCGGATGCGGGCCTCATCGGCGCGAGCCCCGTCGGGATGCCGCTCGACGAATTGCTGATACGCGACCGCAGAATCGCTTGCGACGGCAGCCTGCCAGTCCGCTTCTACTTTCAGGTCGTCAAGCCTGGCGCGGGCCTGCTGCACGAAATCCCCCTGCGGGTAGCGCTTGAGAAACTCGCCGTAGGCCTCGGCAGTATCCGCCTTGCGCGCGGATTCCCAGTCCGACTGCCGGGCATCGCAGGCCGCCAGCAACGTGCCGATCACGACGCTCGCGCAGACCGCAATCAGGGCCCGCCTTGCATGCACGAGGAGATGGTCCTTGCGTTGTCGATAGAGGCGAAATCGCGATCGATTCTACGACAAGTCAGCGACGCGCCCGCGCGGCGTCACAACAAGCTGCGCCGAATGCCATAATCGCCGCCAGTCCCCCTCGCCAGAAGGACCTTCCGATGACCGAGTCCACCCATCGCCGGCTGCGCGATCAGTTCTCCGGTACGCCGACCTTCGTGGCCGAGAACATGAGGATCGTGGGCAACCTGCACGGTAACGGCCCGGTCGTGGTCTGCGGCCGCGTGGAAGGCGACGGCGAGATCACGGGCGGCATCCAGATCGCGGCCGGCGCCCGCTGGCAGGGCAACCTGCACGCGAAACATGCCATCGTGGCGGGCCAAATCGATGGCAACCTGACGATCGACGAAAAGCTCGAAGTCGGCTTCAGCGCCGTCATCAAGGGCCGGGTGCGCGCGCAGTCCATCGCGATCGCGCGCGGCGCCATCATCGAGGGGGAAATCCAGGTGACCGGCGGTGCTGCACCGGTGCACTTCTCCGAGAAGCGCACGGCCAGCTGACGGCTGCGGACGAACCCGTCCCCGTATTCAATTGCAGGCGGCGAGTCCGTCTATCCACTGCGTAAGAAGCGCGACGCCGGCCGTGTCCACCAGGTTGCTCGCGAGCGGCGGCATCTGGTCGACATCGCGCCGATTCACGCGCGCCACCAGCACCGAACTCGCCGCACTGCCCGGCGTAATGATCTTCGCGGCGGCGCCCAGACCCAGATCGCCGGCCTGCGGCGTCGCAAGGCATGCGTTCGTCATGTTGAGCGGCGTCGTATAGCGAAAGTCGAGAGTGACCGGCGTCGGGCCGCCCGGGCGGTGGCACTGCGCGCAATTCGCGTGCAGGTAGGCGCGTGCGCGTTCGGGCACCGTCCCCGAGCCGGCCACAAGATCGGGCAAGGCCGGCAACGTCGAGGGGTCCGCGGCGATTGGCGGCGTCAGCGTATTGATGGCGTTGAGCGTCACGACCTGGTTTGCCGTGCGGCCGGTCGTCGGGTAGGTGAAATTGCGATTCATCTGCGCCGTTTCGAGGCCAAGCGCGCGCCCCGCAACTGCGGTATGGCACTGCAGGCAGCCGGCTTCGCTCGGATAGATCCAGGTCTGTGCTCCCCAGACCTTCGTCGCGCCACCCGACACGAGCGTCGCGTCGGTCTGCGCATCGTTCCATTGATAACTGTAGCCCGCCCAGCTGCCATCGCTGTGATGCATGAACAGCCGGGTCTCGACGAGCGTCGTGCCCAGCCGGAAATTCTTCACCAGGATCGAGCCGTTCGGCGGCGTCCAGTCGCCGTCACCAGCAACGGCCATGTTCTGCCCGTTCGGCAGAGCGATCCAACGGTCCTTGACGGCGCCGTCCGACCAGAACGGCGCGTTCACCGTGTAGGGAATCAACCCGGACGCCGGTTGTGTCGGATCGCTTGCATCGACGCAGCCGCTGGCCGCCAGGCTGACGGGGATCGTGCCGCCGCCCGCGCCGGCCAGGAACGTGAGGTGATAGAGGCCCCCGCCGTAGTCGAGCACGTACAACTCGCCGTCGACGGCCTGGGCGAACGATGAAACATTGAAGGGTGCCGTCAGCAGATTCGTGACGGTGAAGCCACCCGAGGTGTTCGGCTGCAATGTCCACAGCCGTTGGGAGACATAGTCCGCGAAGATGTATCGCCCGACGAGCGTCGTCGCTTGTGTGCCGCGATAGACATAGCCGCCGGTGATCGACTGGCCGTCGGCGTGGGTGTATTCCGCCACCGGGTCAATGAAGCCCGACGAGGGACAGCCGGTCATGTCGTAGGCGTGAAGGCCCTCGCGGCAACGCCAACCGTAATTGCCACCGCGCTGAACGATGTCGACCTCTTCATAGGCGCCCTGGCCGACGTCTCCGACCCACAGCTCGCCGCTCTGCCGGTCGAAGCTCCAGCGCCAGGGATTGCGCAGTCCGTAGGCATAGATCTCCGGACAGCTCAGGCCGTTCGTGGTGGGCCCGCATTTTGGATTTGTCGCGAAGGGATTGGTCGATGGAATCACGTAGGCGGGGGCCGTTTCCGCCCCGACATCGATGCGTAACATCTTGCCGAGCATCGTCGTCAAGGACTGGCCGTTGCCGATCGGACCGTTCTGCGTATGCGCGTCGCCGCCGCCACCGCCGTCGCCGAATCCGATGTACAGGAATCCATCGGGGCCGAAGTTGATGTTGCCGCCGTTGTGGTTGTCTTCCGGCTGATTGAGCGTGAGCCAGATCTTCTCGCTCGCCGTATCGAGCGTCAGTCCGCCGTCGGTTGTCCTGAATGAGGAAATGCGCGATACGCGGCTGCCGCCATTGCCTGCGGTGTACGACAGGAAGACGCGCGGATCGGTTGGAAAATTTGGATGAAAAGCCATGCCGAGGAGGCCGAGCTCGCCGCCAGATGCCACGCGACTGGTGATGTCGATGAAGGTGTTGGTGACCGGCGTCGCCGTGTTCGGGAACACGAGAACGCGCCCGCCTTGCTGCACGACAAACCAGCGCGAGGAATTGCCCGGCGCCTGCAGCGCAAGAATCGGGCTCGAAAAACTGAGGTTGGTAAAAACACGATCCAGGCGCGCACCGTCCGTGCGCGGCGGCATGCCGGCGAGACAGGTTGTATTGCTCGGACGCGCGTCGAGCCCGACGACTGCCGTCGCCGGCGTCGTGATGTTCACGGGCGCCGAGTCAGCCGAAACGTTGGCCGGCGTGGCGCCGTCGTACGCCCGCACGGTGTAGCTGTAGGCCGTGCTCGCCGCGAGCCCCGAGTCGGTGTAGCTCGTCGCAGCGGTGGTTGCGATCTCAGTCCCACCGCGCAGTACGCGATAGCCGGCAAGGCCGGCACCGCCGCTGTCCGTCGAGGCGGACCAGGTGAGCGCGACCTGCGTGGGGCCGGACGCCGTCGCAGCGAGGTTCTGCGGCGCGGTCGGAGCCGTGGTATCCGGTGGCGGAGGCGGTGGCGGAGTCCCTCCCCCATCATCGCCGCCGCCGCAAGCTTGAAGCAGGAGCGCCGCCAGCATCGCAGCGCTCCATGCCGCTCCGCGAAATCGTTCCGTCAATCGCATCGGCTCACCGCCCTATAATGCCGGGTCCGTGCCGGCTATTGTCCACGCCGGCAGCGCAATAGGAACACGCGCGACCGTCGGGATTCAGAGACAGGAATTTGAAAATCATGCACTTGCGCCCGAATGTCGCGCGACCCATCGCTGCGCGACCTACCTCCGCACCCGCATGACCCTGCCAGCGCGCCTGATCCATCTGGTCGCCCATCGGGGCAACGCCCGCGAGTTCCCGGAGAATACGCTGCCCGCCCTGCAATCGGCCATCGATCTCGGCGTGCGCTTCCTCGAGTTCGATGTGCAGCTTTCGACCGACGGCGTGCCGATGGTGATCCACGACCACGAGCTGATGCGCACGGCCGGTATCGCCGGCTGCGTACATGACATGACCGCGGCGGAGCTCAGGCAGATCCCTGTCGGCGAACCCGCGCGCTTCGGCGAGCGCTTCGCGAAAGTGCGCATCGCGACGCTCGCCGAGACGTTGCGCCTGCTCGACTCGCGACCGCAGCTGACGCTGTTCGTTGAGGTGAAGCGCGCAAGCCTCAACCGCTTCGGGCACGAGCAGGTCATGCACCGCGTGTGCGAGGTCCTCAAACCGCAGCGCGCGCAGTGCGTGGTCATCTCCTTCGATCTGCCGGCCGTGCATCTTGCGCGACAGGCGGGCGGCTTCAAGGTGGGCTGGGTCCTGCCGGAATACGACGAACACGCCCGCCTCAAGTTCGAGGCCGTCAAGCCCGACTTCCTCTTCTGCGATCACGAAAAGCTGCCCGCCGGCGGCGCCAAGCTTTGGCGCGGGCCGTGGCGCTGGGCGCTCTATGAGGTCGAAACGCCGGAGCTCGCGCTGGCGCTTGCCGAACGCGGGGCCGATTTCGTGGAATCAATGGCGGTAGCCCCGATGATCGAAGGCTTCAAGGCGCTCACGAGGACGGCCTGATGCGCCACTACGACGTCGTAGTGGTCGGTGGCGGCATTCACGGCGTGGGAGTCGCGCAGGCTGCGGCGGCCGCGGGACACTCGGTCCTGCTCCTCGAGAAGAGCGACCTGGCCAACGGCACCTCATCGCGCTCGAGCAAGCTCATCCACGGCGGCCTGCGCTATCTCGAGAGCGCGCAGTGGCGGCTCGTGCGCGAAAGCTTGCGCGAGCGGCGGATCCTGCTCGACATCGCTCCCGAGCTGGTGCACCTGGTGGCATTTCACCTGCCGGTCTATCGGTCGACCCGGCGACGCCCGTGGCAGCTGCGGCTCGGGCTCACGATGTACGCGGCGCTCGGCGGTTTCGATCGCACGACGCGTTTCGGCTCGCTGCCGCGCAGCGAATGGCATCGGCTAGACGGTCTCGAAACGGAAGGCCTCGGGACGGTGCTGCGCTATTGCGACGGCCAGACGGACGACGCGCTGCTCACGCGTTCGGTCATGGCTTCGGCGCAGAAGCTCGGCGCCGAACTCGCATTGCCGGCGACCTTCGTCGACGCGCAACTCATCGATGAGGGCGTGGACGTGCGCTGCACGCATCGCGGGCGGCCCGAGCATCTGCGCGCCCGCGTCCTCGTCAATGCGGCCGGACCGTGGGCGAATACGGTTGCGACGCGCATCTCGCCGACCGCGGTGCTGCCCGCGGTGGAACTCATGCAGGGAACGCACCTGATCGTGCCGGGCGAACTTGCGCAGGGCATTTACTACGTCGAGAGTCCGCGCGACGGGCGCGCTGTCTTCGTCATGCCGTGGTACGGCCAGATCCTCATCGGCACCACTGAAACACGCTATCGCGGGAATCCCGACCAGGTCGCGCCGCTCGCGGCGGAACGGCATTACCTGTTGTCGATCCTCAGGCGCTACTTTCCGGGCTTGCTTCACTCGGCGATCGCGGCCAATCACCAGGCCTTCGCCGGGTTGCGCGTGCTGCCGGTCGGCAAGGGCCATGCATTTCACCGGTCGCGCGAGACTCTGCTGATCGCCGACCGGAATTCGCGGCCGCGCAGCGTCAGCATTTACGGCGGCAAGCTGACCGGCTGGCGCGCGACCGCGGAGCACGTCATGCACCGCATCGCGGGATCGCTGCCGGACCGCAAGGCGCGTGCCGACACGACGCGCCTCAGGATCGATCCGTGTCCCGTGCCTGACAGGTCCGCAGTCCAACCGTAGAATGGGCGCTATCGGTGGCCACAAGGAGTCCGGCCCGCATGAGAGAACCGCTTTATCTGGCAGTCGATCAGGGCGGGCATGCCAGCCGTGCGCTCGTCTTCGAGCGCGATGGACGCGCGCTGACGTCGGCATTCGCCGCCATTGGCACCGCACGCAATGCGCTTGGGCACGTCGAACATGATGGCGACGAGCTGCTTCTCGCGACGCGACAGGCCATCGACGATGTCGCGCAGCATCTCGGCGCGCGTGTGCGGGACATCGCGGCAGCGGGCCTCGTAACGCAACGCTCCACGATCGTCTGCTGGGATCGCGCAACCGGCGCTCCCTTGTCACCGGCCATCTCCTGGCAGGATCGCCGCAACGCGAAGTGGCTCGATCGGTTCGCGGCGCGCGCCGAGTGGATCAAGAGCCACACGGGCCTCGTCCTCTCGCCGCACTATGGCGCGAGCAAGATGCGCTGGTGTCTCGATCACCTGCAGGCCGTCAAGCGGGCCGCGGCGGAGCGTCGGCTCGCCGTCGGACCGCTCTCGAGTTTTCTTGCGTTCCGGCTGATCGAGGACTCGCCCTTCATCGTCGATCCCGCCAATGCCTCGCGCACCCTGCTCTACGATCCTGACGCCCTCGACTGGTCGGCGGAGCTGCTCGATGTCTTTGGAATCGCGCGAGAACTCCTGCCGCTCTGCCGTTCGAGCATTGCCGCCCATGGAGTCCTGCGGGTCGCACAACATCCGGTACCGCTGACCGTCATGACGGGGGATCAATCCGCAGTCCCGTTCGCCTGGGGCGCTCCCGCCGATGATTGTGTCTTCGTCAACGTCGGCACGGGCGCCTTCGCGCAGCGGGCGCTCGGCGTGCCTCTTCCCGGAGGGTCGGGGCTGCTCGAAAGCGTCGTGCTCAACGACGGCCATCGATCGACCCGCGCACACGAAGGCACGGTCAACGGCGCAGGCAGCGCATTGCAGTGGTTCGCGGAGGCGGAAGGTGTCGACAGCGCACGCATGCTGGAAGCTCTCGACAGCACCGACGTCGCGGCCCTCAATCCGCCGCTCTTCCTGAACGGCGTATCCGGGCTCGGCTCGCCGTTCTGGGTCAGCGACTTCGATACGCGCTTTCTCGGTACCGGCACCACGCTCGAGAAATTCGTCGCCGTGGTCGAGAGCATCGCATTTCTCATCCGCGTCAACGTCGACGAAATGCGTCGCACCGAGCCGCCGATCCGTACGCTCATCCTGACCGGGGGACTGACTCGCTCCGACTATTTCTGCCGCTGCCTTGCCGAGTTGGTCGAGCTCGACGTGCGACGCATGGACGAACCGGAAGCGAGTGCGCGCGGCGTCGCGTGCCTCGCGGCGGGACTGCCGGAAAGCTGGCGCGCCGGTGCGCAGACGGAGTTCGATTTCGCGACCAACGGAGCGCTGCTCGCCCGATACGTCGCCTGGCTTCGCAACCTCAAGCAGAACCTCGCGACGCGCTGACCGCGATCCGCGATCAGTCGTGCCAACTGCGCTGCCGTGCGTCCTTTTCGGCCGCTCCATCCATCGGTTCGCCCGCCATGGTCGCATCGACCGTGCGCAGCACGGCTTCGGGCATGGCAGTGCCCGCCTGCTCCATGCCGCCCGTGACCGAGGCATCGATCCGCGTCAGCAGGTCGACCCGCCAGTCAACGCCGTCGCGGCAGGCGAGCCCTGCCAGGTCATCGCGCGCCCGCATGCGAAACGTGCGGCAGTAGTCGCCTGCCTTCGCACGAAAACTGATTCCGATTGCTATCGGGGCGTCGCGCGCTTGCTCGCTCACCAGCTGATCCGACAAGGCCGCGGCGAGTTCGCCGCGTGCGATCAGGTTGCCGTCGCGTGCTTGCAGCGGGCCGGGCCGCTGCATGAGCAATTGGCCGATCACGGCGCCGGCCGCAAGACTTGCCGCGATCGCGCCAAGCTGCGGCCAGGACCAGGGTCGGCGTTCACGCGCAGTTCGCGCTTCGCGCTTCACATTGATGTCGGTGACCTTGGCGGGCGCAGGTGCCCGAGCGCCGACTGCTGCCAGCAGCCGGTCCGGCACAGGCTCCCTCAGAACGGGGTCGAAGGCCCCTCGCACACGCGCTATCAGTGCGCGATGACGGGCAACTCGCTGCGCCAGTGCGACGTTTGCCGCGATGGCCGCCTCCAGCTCCGAGCGCGTGGCGGCGTCGAGCTCGCCGTCGACGTATGCCGTCAAGACTTCGTCGGAGACGTTCATGGCGCGACTCCCGGTGCGGGTTCGAGAATGAGAGCGAGCGCTTCGCGGGCGCGCGCCAGCCGGCTCGTGAGCGTGCCGATGGGCACCTCAAGTATCGTCGCGGCTTCCTTGTAGGAAAGTCCTTCGATGAGCACCAGGGCCACGGCCACTCGCTGATCCTCCGGCAACTGTGCGAGTGCATTCTCGATCACCAGCAGCTCCAGGTGCGACGCGCTCGACGGCTCAGCGACATTCTCGCCGAGCTCCGCGGGCGCGAGCACGCGGCTACGGCGGCCGCGGGCCCGCACCTCGTCGATCCATGCATTTCTCAAGATGCCGAACATCCAGCTCTCCAGCCTCGAATCGGGACGCCATTGGTCGAGCCGCGTGAGGGCGCGTTCGATCGTGATCTGCACGAGATCGTCGGCGTCATCGGGATGGCGCACGAGGGCGCGCGCAAAGCGTCGCAAGCGTGGCAGCAACCCGATGATCTGCTCGCGCAGCGCCTCGATCGACGTGGTCATGCAGCCTCACTAGGGAATAAAACGAACCCGCCGGTCGTTTTCTTCCCCGCGGATTGCGATTGCACTAGTGTGAACCACCATGGGAACCGACGCACGCCACCCCCCGCCAGGCTCGCAGAGGACCGGAGCCCGCGCGTGCCTGCGCGCCGCGATGGCCAGCACCTTGCTGTTGGGCTTCGGCGGCCCCGGCGCCCACAGCCAGATCGTTCCGAGCGTCCTGCCGCAGCTCCCGCATGTCGACCTGCCGCTTGACGCCGGCAAGGTCCTGCAGGATGTCGACCGCGAACTCGACCCGCAGCAACTGGTCGATCTGCGCCGGCTGAAAATCCGCGACTTGCTGCGCGCGCATCCGCGGGAGCTCGAGGCGGATCCGCACGGCGCCCCCATCGTCCGCAGCGAGCTCCTCGCGTTCGATCCCAGCGAGGCAGCGATGCATGCCGCGCAGGACGCGGGACTCAGCGTCGCACGCGAACAGGTGCTCGACGGGCTCGATACGCGGATCGTCGTCTTGCGCGTGCCGGAGGGTGTGTCGACTCGCCGGGCGCTGAAGCGCCTGCGCACGCTCGACCCGGCTGGAACGTATGACTACAACCATATCTACCTGGAAAGCGGCGCCGCTACCGGCTTGGCGACGACGGCGACAGCCCCAGGCGCACTGCCGCTAGCCTCGATCGAGCAATCGGCGGTGCGGATCGGACTCGTGGACAGCGGTATCGACGCCAGTCATCGTGCCTTGCGGCGATCGACGATTCATGCCCACGGCTGTGGCGGGCAGATCGTGCCGAGTGCCCACGGCACCGAGGTCGCCTCGCTCCTCGTGGGCAGCGGGGCGGACCTCGAAGGTGCGGCACCGGGCGGCGAGCTTTTTGCGGCCGATGCCTACTGCGGCAGGGCGACGGGCGGCGCAATCGATACGGTGGCGGACGCGCTCGCCTGGATGGCCCGCGAGCGCGTGCCCGTGATCAACGTCAGCCTCGTCGGGCCGGCGAACAAGGCGCTCGAAGGCGTCATCCGACTGCTGACCGCGCGTGGCCATATCGTCGTCGCGGCCGTTGGCAACGACGGGCCAGCCGCGCCACCGCTTTATCCCGCAGCGTACGCGAACGTGATCGGCGTCACTGCGGTCGATCCGCGTCGCCGCGTCCTTCCCGAGGCGGCGCGCGGCGAGCAGGTGGATTTCGCTGCGCCAGGATCGCAGATGTATGCCGCGGACGATCATTCATCGCTCATCGTCGTGCGCGGTACTTCGTTCGCGGCGCCCATCGTGGCGGGCCTGCTCGCGGCGAGCCTCCAACAGCCGGACCCGGCCGCCGCATTGCACGCGATTGATGCGCTGGCACAGTCGGCCGTCGATCTCGGCACGCCGGGGACCGATCATGTTTACGGCAAGGGACTCGTCGGCGAATCGGTCGCACGACGTCCGCCTGGCATTACGTCAAGTGGAATAAAGCCCTGATCCCGGTCGTATGCATCCTCAGGAGCCGCGGACTGGCTGCGGCTCGAGCCAACAGGAGCACGACCATGAAGACGATTCCCATGTTGAAGACGATCGCGCTGATCGGCCTCGTCGCCGGCGCTTCGCCGAGCTACGCGGGCTTGCTGGGCGGTGGCGTCGGCGGCGCGCTGGGTGGCACGCTCTCGGGCGGCAACGGCGGCCTCGACGGCGCGATGAACGGCACCCTCGGCGGCACGCTCGATGCCGACACCGGCGCCGTCGACAATGTTCGCCAGAACACGACGGATCGCGTGACCACCGGGACGCAGCGGGCCAAGGACGCCACGACGAATGCGGCGGACCGCGTCCGCGACAGGGCAAGCGAATCACGCGATGTCGCGGCCTCGGCATCTGCCACGGCCTCTGGCGCGGTGAACGGCGCAACGTCCGGGACGAGTGGCACGATCGCCGGTGCGTCGAATGCAACGGCCGGGGCCAGCCGGACGAACGACGGCTTGCTCGCCGGCGGATCGGGCGACGGCTCGACCACGGTCTCGCGCTCCGCCGGGCCGGTCCTCATCGACGGTTCCGAGCAGCACGGCGGCACGGCCAATGGTTCGCTCACCGACGGCGCGCTCGACTTCGACGCTGCCGGCGATGCGAATGCCCAAGGCAATGTCCACCGCCAACCGGCGGCCAGCGCGCAGCCGGCCCCGGTGAGCGGCAGCACCACGACGGCACCGGCGCCGCAGAAAGACCGCGACAGCCATGCGAAGCCGTGATCGGACGTGAGCACGTCCGATCCAGAGCGGCGGGTTCCAGGAACCCGCCGCTCGGTTTTTCCCGGTCTAGATCCACAGATCGTTTGGCGCCGTCAGCCTCCCGCCCGCGGATCCGGTGTTGACGACGCCGCGCGGCTCGATCAGGAGCGCCGCGCACTCCTTCGACGCGCGGGTGATGTGCTCGACGCCTTTCGGCACGACGAAGAGCTCGCCGGTGCGCAGTGTCACGGTTCGATCCCGCAACCCGATCTGCATCTCGCCGTCGATGACGAGGAATACCTCGTCGGTATCCTCGTGCCGGTGCCAGACGAAGTCTCCCGCGAACTTCACGAGCTTGAACTGGTAGCCATTCATCTCCGCGATCACGCGCGGCGCCCAGTGATCGGAGAATTTTCCGAGCTTGTCGCGAAGATTGACGGCTTGCTGGTTCATCGACCCTCCTAGGCGGCCCGTACGCCTGCGGCTATCATCGGGCCATGCTCTGGCTCAAGGCGTTTCATATCGTCTTCGTCGTCACGTGGTTCGCGGGGCTTTTCTACCTGCCACGCCTCTTCATCTACCACGCGACAGCGACCGACGCGCCGAGCCTCGAACGATTCGCCGTGATGGAGCGGCGGCTCTTCGCGATCATGACGATCGGCGCCATGCTGGCGCTCGGCTTCGGCCTCGCGATGCTGCTCGCACTTCCCGAGTATCTCGAGGGCGGCTGGCTCAAGACGAAGCTCATTCTCGTCCTCGCACTCGTCATCTACCACCTCTGGTGCCACCGGCTGATGGTAGACCTGCGCAACGCGCGCAATCCTCATTCACCCCGCTGGTACCGCTGGTTCAACGAAGTGCCGGGCGTGCTCCTCATCGCCATCGTGGTGCTCGCCGTCGTCAAGCCATTCTGAGAGTCGAGCTCGCGCAGCACCTCGTCCGCGATCCAGCTGCTACCGTTCGCGCGCAGGACGAATCCGCAGTGGCCGCCGTGCTCGCTCACCGTCATCCGCAATGCAGGCGACGGCGCGAGACGCTCCAGGTCAGCAACCGGAATGATCGGGTCGTCCGCCGACGCGATGATGCGTGTCGGCGTCGTCAGGGCCGACAAGGTGTCGCCAACGACGCCGTAACCCCGCAGGTAGGCCGTGATGTCCGGATATTCCGTGTAGCGACGCACGAGCACGTCGGTCATCGACGTCAGCGTCCGGTCGCGAAGAATGTCCGCGAAGTCGTATTCCTTCGGCCAGGCCGCCTGCTTTTTCCTGAGCGAGCGCACCCACTTCCATACGAAGTAGCGCCGGTAGATGCTGAAGCCGCTCTCCAGCACTTCGAGCGTGCGCACGGGATCGAGCACCGGCGAAATGGCGACGATCCGCTCGATGCGCAATCCGGCGGCCGGGGCCCGCGCGCCGACCCGCAGCCAGAAGTTTCCGCCCAGTGAAAAGCCGACGAGATTCAGGCTCCGGGCCGGCCAGCGCGACTGAATGGCGCCGACCGCCCCGACAACTTCCGGCAGCCGGCAGGAATTGAAGAGCTCGCGATTGAGCTGATGGGTCGGCCCGTGATCGCGCAGATTGAGCCGCAGGACGTCGAAACCGCGTTCGTAGAGCTGCTGGCCGAGCATCAGCATGTAGAGCGATTCGCTGCTGCCCTCCCAACCGTGCAGCAGCACGGCGAGCGGCCGCGTCGTGTTCGCCTCGGGCGTTTCCCAACTGGAATGCTGGGCCAGCAGGCGCACTCCCGCGCCGCAATCGATGATCCAGTCGTGCGATGCCGCGACGAGTTGCGCCGAGCGCCGTTCGATGCTGCGCCGGCGCAGCGGGAAGCTCGGATAGATCGATTGCAGGTGGCTGTTGCGCAGCCACCAGGGCACTCGCGGCATCACGAGACGGCGACGGCCGACGAACCCGGCAGCGCGGCGACGAAGTCCGCCCCCATGATCTGCGATGGCGTGTAGTAGCCCGGTGCCGGCGGCGCCTCCAGCATACGCCGCACGATGGCGAGTGCGGCTTCCGTCGTCAGCGTGTAGCCGTTGGCGGTTGCAACGCGCGCCGTGCGCACGGCGCCCGACGCATTGCGCACTTCTCCCCAGACATAGGTGCGCGTCGCGGCGCGCACACCTTCGGACGGGCCGGGCGGTGCGCGATGGGCCAACCGCTTGAGCCACCATTGTGCGGGGCGAGTCGCAAGCAGCCGTCGCCAGCGCTCCAGTCGCTCGAGGCGCTGGATCGAGCGCGGGGACGAGGGAATGTAGGTCTCGATGTTCTCGATGCCCGTGGTCCAGGCCGCGGTACTCACATCGCCCCATGGGATCGTGACGGCCTTCTTGATCCCCGCACCAAAATCGATCTCGCGCGTGCGGAACGCGAGGGGCACGGACTTCAGCTGGCCATCGGCGCGCACCCGCCCGCCGCTCGCAAGGCCTTCGACCATGGTCTTCGCCGTTCCCCGGCTCGGAATGCCGCCACCGTCGAATCCGAGCGCCAGGTGACTTGCATCCGGCAGCGCCGCCTTCAGGTGCGCAGCGAGACAATCCGTCGGCACCACGTCGAACCCGACTCCCGGGCAGACGACGACGCGCGCCCGGCGCGCCGTCCCTGCGTGGTGCTGCGCGCGTTCGAACACGTCGATCTCGCCGGTGATGTCCAGGTAGTGCGCATGCAGCGCAAAACAGCCCTGCAGGATCTGCGAGGCAGTCGCGGAAAACGGCCCCGCGCAATTGAGGACGAGTCCGACTTCCCGCAGGCCGTCGACGACCGCCGTCGTGTTTTCGATGGGGAATGACCGTGCCTCCAGGCCGAGCTCGGAGGCAAGCCGCGAAACGCGAGCCGGCGTGCGACCGGCAAGTATCGGGTTCAGGCCACGCTTGACGGCCGCGCGCGCGATCAGCTCGCCGGTGTATCCGGTCGCTCCATACAGGAGCCAGCCCGCTGCCATTGCTGTTTCGGCCTCCTGCCGTTCCTCAGGTGCCCGCGACGGCGGAAATTTCGATTCGATTGTTCGCACCGGCCGCGCGGTTCCACTGGCCGGCGGTCAACCCGTCCGCCGCGGAATTCGGGTACGGCGACGCCTGACGCTCGCCGCTACCGGAAGCGACCTCGATGCGGATGTCGCCGCCGAGTTTTTCCGCCTCCGCGATCATGTTGACGAAGGCGAGCGACTGGCGCTGCGCGGATGTCATGTTGTCGAGAGCCGGGTTTCCCACGAGCTCGCACCTGGAGTAAGCCAGTTCTTCGGGTGCGGCACTGTAACCATCCGTGGGATTGCCAACCAGGCAGAACCGGCCGGGAAATATCTCGATGCGAACCATGCCGTGAAACGACTGCGCCGAGAGCTGCGACAGATACGTCCGCACGAAATCCACCCGCGAACCCGCGAGCGGTACTTCGCCGTACGGAATGGACTCCACCGTCAGCGGCGCGGTCGAGGCAGAAGTGACGTCGGTCAGCGCTTGCGGCGTTACTGCCATTGCCGGCAAACCCGCAACGGCCGGTGCGCCGCGCTGCGCGAGCGTGTCCGTCAGCTGCGCAACCATGGTCGTGAGCTGGCGGTTCCCCTGCTCGAGTGTCGCCGCCTGCGCCTGCAACGCCAGGTACCGCTCATTCAGCTGCTTCTGCTCGAGCCCGAGCCAGAGGAGCCCGGCGCCGAGCCCGATCAGGAGGACGGTCGCCGCGACCGCAAGATTGCGTGTCGTGTGCTTCGGCTCGGGCGGAAGTTCGTCGTTCGCTTCGAGCACCGGCTCCGGATGCACGCCACGCAGGTCGCTGACGACGCGACTCGCATAGCTGTCGAGACTTGCAATGACGAAACGCCTGAGCTCGGTCGTCTGCTCCTTGATGATGGATTCGAGCTGCGCCCGCAGCTCGGCAGCGGCCGGGCGTGCCGCGGGCGTCTCGGGCCTGGCGTAACTGGCGCCGTACTGGGATGAGCCCTGCGCCATTGCCGACTCTCCGATCACGACGACGGAGGGAATGCGGGCTTCCGCGGCCACCCGCGGCAATTCCGCCTCGTGCCGGTCCGGCATGAGGTTCAGCTGGTAAAGCACCTTCGACACGTCGACCGGCTTCAGCTGCTTCGGCAGCACACCCATGGCGCCGAGCGCGCGCGCCTGCCCGACATACAGATCGCCTTCCTGCGAGGTGTACATCATGATCGGTATGGTGGCGGTGCGCGGATTGTTCTTGATCGCCTGCACGGCCTGGAAACCATCCATGCCGGGCATCAGGTGATCCATGAAGATGACGTCCGGACGGTGCGTCGTGAGGTATTCGAGCGCCTGCTCCGCGGATTCGGCGGTGTCGACGTCGAGATTGTGCTGCTCGAGCATGCGCGAGAGGACCACCCGGGCCGACCTGGAGTCATCGACGATGAGTGCACGTCTCGAGGTCATCAAGTCATTCCGACGTGAGGGGGCGTGAGTGGAAAGTGTATCGCAGTTTGTCCCGCCGGAAGGACTTCGCGCACCGCGCGGCATGCATTGCGCGCGCCGCGCTTGCCTGTGCGTGACGCGCGCGTATATTGCCCGGCCATTATTGTCATGCCCACCGGCTGAGACCGCGCACGCGCCGCCGTAACGGCATGCCGCAGCGGAACGGAACTTCATGAAGCGCTTCGTCCTGCATCGTTACTGGCCGGTCTACGTCCTGTCCGGCTTTTATCTTGCGCTGGGCGCCGTGCTGCGCCTCGTCCTTTGGTGGGCCTACGGCCGCGAAGCCGGGGTGCTGCTCGTGCAGATACCGTGGATCCTGCTCGCCGGCGCGATCAACGATAGCGTGCAGTGCCTCTATATCGCGGTGCCGCTCGCCCTCTACATCCTGCTGCTGCCCGACCCCTGGTACCGCTCGCGCGTGAATCGCTGGATCCTGACGGTCGGCAGCTTCATCACCATCTTCGCGGCCATCTACCTCGCCTTCATCGAGTTCTACTTCTTCCAGGAGTACGACGCACGCTTCAACATCGTCGCGTTCGACTACCTGATGTATCCGACCGAAGTGGTCGGCGACATCTGGGAAGCCTATCCCGTGGTAACCGTCGGCATCGTGACGGCGTTCCTCACGCTCGGGATCTTCTGGCTCATCCACGAGCATCTGCGCATGGGGTTCGCTTACAGCACCCGCATGGGCCGGCGCCTGCTGCCCTTCATGGCGCACATGCTGCTGCTCGGCGCAGCGATCGCCTGGTGGCGCACGGACACGCTCTCGTTTTCCAGCAATCGAATCGCGAACGAACTCGCGCAGAACGGCCACAGCAGCTTCTTCCAGGCGGCGGCGACCAACGAGATCGACTACCGCAAGTACTATGTCACGCGGGACCGCAAGGCGAATCTCGAGGTCCTCTCCCGCTTCCTCGCCGCCGGCGGCGGCCGCTTCGTGCGCCTCGAGGAAGGCCGGCTCGATCGCGAGTTCGATCCGAACCCGAACGGGTTCGGCAAGCTCAATGTCGTCGTCGTATCGAGCGAGTCCTTCGGCGCCGAGTTCAGCCGCCTGTACGGCTCGGCCGACGACCTCACGCCGAATTTCGACGAGTTTGCGCAGCGCGGCCTCTGGTTTCGCAACGCCTACGCTTCCGGCACGCGCACCGTGCGCGGGCTCGAAGCGATCAGCGCTTCCTTTCCGCCGATTCCGAGCGTCTCGATCCTGCGCCGGCCCAACAACGAGGACATCGCCACCTGGGGGAAGGTCATGCGGGAGCATGGTTACGAAACCAGCTTTCTCTATGGCGGCTACGGCTATTTCGACAACATGAACTACTACTTCGGGCACAACGGCTTTCACGTGCTCGATCGCAGCGCCATCGACCACGTGCGCTTTGAAAACGTCTGGGGAGTCGCGGACGAAGATCTCTTCGACCGCGCCCTCGAGCACTACGACGAACTGAGCGCCGCCAGGCAGCCGTTCTTTTCGATCATCATGACGACGTCGAATCACAAGCCCTACACGTTCCGGCCCGGTGTACCGGGCGTGCCGGAAAAGGGCGGCGGACGGGCGGCGGGCGTCCGCTACGCGGATTTCGCGCTCGGTTATTTTCTGCGCGCGGCCGAGCAACATGCCTGGTTCAGCAACACGGTGTTCGTGGTGGTCGCCGATCATGGCGCGCGGGTGTATGGCGCAGCGGAAATCCCGCTCAAGACCTATGAGATTCCGCTCATGGTCTATGCGCCGAAGTATCTCAACCCGCGGCGCGTCGACACGCTAGTCGGCCAGATCGACATCGCACCGACGGTGCTCGGGCTGCTCGGATTCGGCTACCGCGCGCCGTTCTTCGGCCAGGACGTCCTGAGCCACCCCGAGGCGCCGCGCATCGCGCTTTTCAGCCATAACCATGACGTCGCCATCCTCGAGGGCGACCGCATCGTGGTGTTCGGACTCAACAAGACTCTGCAGACATACGTCTACGACAAGTCGAGCAACCAATATTCCAGGGTGCCCGAAGATGAGGCGCTCGCGGCACTCGGTGTCGCCTACTACCAGACCGCCTTCGAGCTGTTCCGCGGACACCACTACGAATGATCGAGCGGCGGCTGGTTGCGAGTCACGTGCTCTGGCCGGCCATCGCATTCATCGCGATGGCTGTGCTCTTCGCCCTGACCGATCTAGACCGGACGCTGGCGCACGCCTGGGCATTCGACGCCGAACTTCAAAAATTTCCTGCCCGCGACCGCTGGTGGGCCAACGAACTGGCGCACACCGGCGGCAGGAACGTGGTGTGGTGCTTCGGCCTCGCGGCGATCGCCGCGTGGATCGCGAGCTTTTGCGCGGCCGGCTGGCGTGGCTGGCGGCGGCCCGCGCTTTTCGTGTTCCTCGCCATCGGGCTCTCGACGCTCATCGTCGCGATCCTCAAGGAACTCACCAACGTGGATTGCCCCTGGGATCTCAGCGAATTCGGCGGCAGGTTTCCATATGTCCGCCTGTTCGCCGATCGCCCCGACGATCTTCCGCGCGCGGCTTGTTTTCCCGGCGCGCACGCATCTTCCGGCTTTGCCCTGATGGCCCTGTACTTCGCGTCCCGTGAACGCAACCATCGGTTTGCGACCGCCGCGTTGCTGTTCGCGCTCGCGGTCGGATCGATTTTCGCGTTCGGTCAGGAGGCGCGCGGCGCACACTTCCTGTCGCACGACCTGTGGAGTGCCTTCATCGTGTGGTTCGTGGAGCTCGCGCTCTACGCCTTCGCATTCGGCGGTCGTCTGTGGCCGCCTGAATGAAAGGGCCCGCACTTGCGGGCCCTTGCATTCGCCCTGTTGCCCCTCGGCGGGACCGGGCTCCATCGCAGACTCTCTATTGCCGAGCCTGGGGGTCGTGCTTCTGACGATAGATGCGATCGCTCATGCGATTCGCTTCCGACTGCAGCCGCGCGCGCTCAGCCGCAGTCACCGTGCCGTCCGATTTCGCAATGCGCTCATTGCGATGCAGGCGCACTTCGCCGCGCGCCAGGCGTCGCGTTTCCGGCCGCGTGAGTTCGCCGGAACGTACGCCCTGCTGGATGCGCTGGCGCTGGTGGAATTCTCGCCCGTTGAGGTTCGGCGTGCGATCCCCCGCAAACACGGGTGCCGCAATGCCGAGAATCAAAAGGCCGGTCACGATCTGCTTCAGCATGCTCCTCTCCTTTTCGGGTACTGGGCACAACAACGGAGAGGGACGCGACCGGTTGACGCCGAGCGCCGGGTTGAGAACTGCATCTCAAGGCGACTTAATACGGATACGGGCCCGGCCGGCGCCTACACATATATATGTGTCTGCGCAGCTTCGTGTCGGAGGGCCGGCCGCAGGCGGCTGAGCCGGCGAGCGGCTATTCCGGGGTGCCGCTCGCGTTGTCGCTTGCGGCGGGCAGGGGCTTGCGGAACCTGAGCAGCATGTCGTCGGTGTGGTGCTGCACCTTGGGATCAAAAACGATGAGGCTGTGATCGTCGGCGGGATTGCGGAACGCATCGCTCTGCGCATCCAGCTGAAAGCCCGCCGCGAGAAAATCGCGCTTCAGCACCGCGGGATCGATGCGATGCAGATTTCCGACGACTTCCGCGGGATCGCCGCCCGCATTGGCGACGTGGTCCTGCACGACGACGACGCCTCCCGGCTTCAATCCGTTGAAGACCTCCTTGAGCAAGCGGGCGCCATCGACCGGAGCCCAGCCTTCCTTCGGATGCCAGTAAACGTCGTGATACGAACGGATGAAGACCGCCGCGTCGAGTTCGCCCGGAACGAGCTTCAGGTCCGCGGCCTCGGCATCGATCCGCTTCACGTTTGGCAGGCGCCCGGGCGCGAAGTGCGCGGCAATTTCCTTGGCAGCGTAATTCGAATAGGCGCTGTTGTTGTAGGCGAGCACCGCGCCATCGCCGACGACATAGGAGAGCAGTTCCGTGTAGTAGCCGCCGCCCGCGAACACGTCGAGCACCCGCATGCCGGGCTTGACCTGCAGGAATCCGAGAACCGCCGACGGCTTGCGCCAGCCGTCCTGCGCGCGATCATCAGCGAGTCGCGCGCCGTTATCGATCGCGGCTTTGATGGCGAGTCCCGCATCGTCCGGCGGCACGGGTACCGCCGTAACGGCGGAGGCACCCTGATTCGCCGAATCGCCACTCTTGAACTCGCAGCCGCCCAGGGCCGTCGCGATCACTGCGAAGGCTGCGGCCGCAACGGGCATCGCAGCGTGCATGGTCCTCATGACTTTGTCCCCGATCAGAATTGTGCGAATTCGTATGCGCCGAGATTACCGCAATCCCCGCAGGGCCGCCGCAATTAAAGCGTGCCCCGAGGCGTCGTGCGAAAACTTTTCTATTGACACCCCGCAACGCGGTATTCACTAATGCGCTTCCCTGCTCGAACGATGCATCATGTCACTGCGTTCGATCATCACGGTGGCGTCACGTGTACTGGCAACTGTGCTGTGCACGCTGGTCCCGGCCCGATTGCTCGCTGTCGATTCTGTCGACCTCAGCGTCGGCGACATCCATGCGCCCGCATGGTCGGCATCGGGCATCCACGTTCGCCTCGACATCGGAACCGCGGGCCGCTACTCCGCGCGTGTTACGGCAAGCCATGCGCATTTCACCGACACGCTGGGCGAGCTGCGCGACCTCACGGTCGACTGCGCAGAACCGGTCGCGCAGGCCGGCCACTTCAGCTGCAGTGGCGCCAAAGTATCGGCGACTCACGCGCGCTATGGCAGGCTGCAGTTCACGGCCTCCGCGCACTACGACCGCGCACGCGATGCCCTGTCGTTCGACCTCGCGGGACTGCGCATCGCGGCTGGCAGCTGGCGCATCGCCGGACAATGGCGCGATAGCGGATGGCGGCTGCAGGCGAGCGCGGATCGCCTGCCCATTGCGCAATTTCGAAAGTTCGTCGCGCCCTGGCTGACAATTCCCGCCGATATCGAAATGGACGGCACGCTCGCGCCGAGCGTCGTCATCACGGGACGCGACAGCGTCGAATCCGTCACCCTTCGCGCCAAGGTAGCGGCGATCACGCTCAACAATGCGGACGGCACGCTCGCGACGGACAAGCTGGCATTCGACATCGATGCGACACTAACGCCAATTGCGAAGGGCGCCAGGATCGACGCGCGTGTCCGATTCACGGCAGGCCAGGCCTATCGAGACCCCGTATTCCTCGATCTCACCCGCAACCGCGTCGACGTCGAACTCGCGGGCGCATGGCTGTCGGCGTCGCAACGGCTCGACATTGCACGCTACGTGATCGATCAACCGGGCGTGCTGCGCGCGAGCGGCTCTGCCCTGCTCGCTCCGTTCGAGGAATCCATATTTGCGGCTCTCAACGTGACGCTTGAACACGGCACGTTTCCCGGCCTTTACACGAACTACCTGCAACCGTTCCTCGTGAGCAGCGACCTCAAGGATCTCCTCACCAAGGGTTCCCTGCACGGTTCCGCTCAACTACGGGACGGCAACCCTGTCGCCCTCGACCTCGAGCTGCAGTCCATCGACGCGGACGACACCGCCGATCGCATGGCGATGCACGGCCTGGTAGGTCAGGTTGCGTGGCGCAGCGATGCCGCGGCCGCAGCCCCGTCGCGCATCGCCTGGAACGACGGCAAGGCCTATGGCTTCACCGGGGGCGCCGCAGAAATCCGTTTCCTTGCGGTCGGCCGCGACGTGCGCATGCTGCAAGCCGCGAAACTGCCGATCTTCGATGGCGGCCTTGCGATATCGAGCTTCGAGGTCCGCGACGCCGGCCTGCCGTCGATGAGCCTGCTGTTCGATGCGACGCTCGAGCCGATCAGCATGCGTCGCATCTGCCAGGTGTTCGGCTGGCCGGAATTTTCCGGAACAGTCGCGGGCCGGATTCCGCGCCTGACGTTCAAGGACCGGATCCTGAGTCTCGACGGCGACCTCGAAGCGCGCGTGTTTGACGGCCACATCGCGGTCAGCAAGCTGCGCCTGGAGGACCCGCTCGGCGTGTGGCCGCGGTTCTTCGCCGACATCGACCTGAAGGACCTCGACCTGCAGGCCGTGACAGGCACGTTCTCGTTCGGGGAAATCACCGGACGCCTTAGCGGCTCCGTTCATGCGCTCGAACTGTTCGCCTGGCGGCCGGTCGGCTTCGACGCCGTGCTCGCCACGCCGCCCGACGATCGCAGCGAACACCGCATCAGCCAGCGCGCGGTCTCGAACATCTCGGCGATCGGCGGCGGCAGCAGCGGCAACACGATGATGGCGCTGTCGAGCGGCGTCCTGAAGTTCTTCGAGAACTTCAAGTACGATCGGCTGGGCCTCGCCTGCAAGCTTGCGAACGACGTCTGCGTGATGCAGGGCATCGGCCCGGCGGCCGCCGGCTATTACATCGTCAAGGGTCGCGGGATTCCGCGCATCAACGTAATCGGCACCGCGGGACGCATCGACTGGCCGCAACTCGTCGCCAATCTCGAAGCGGCCACCAAGGCGGGTCCGGCGACCACCAGTCCGGGGCACTGAAATCCCGCATTCTTTTGACAGAACGGGTTGGAGTAGACTTGCCCGCGCCGTTCAGGATTCGTTCAGCGGGGGAACGCGAACATGCGGCCCGTTTGTATGCCGCTAACTTGCGCACATTCGAGGTGACTGCCATGCGACGACTCATGTGGACCAAGCTCGTGTTCGCGACGCTCCTCGGAGCGGCCTGCGTGACCATCAATGTCTATTTCCCGGCGGCCGCCGCAGAAAAAGCCGCGGACCAGTTCATCAATGGCGTGTGGCAGCCGGGCGGAACGCCTCCGGCCAGCGATCCGAAGCCCGCCGACAAGCGCTCCTCGACGGCGCCCGACTCTGAATCGCTGCCGATCATGGTTGCGCGTACCGTGCTCGAAGCTGTTGTGCCGGCTGCCCAGGCCGCCGAGCCGGACATTGACGTCAATTCGCCCGCGACGCGCGCGATTCAAGGTTCGATGAAAGCGCGGCACGGGCAGCTCGCCAAGTACTACGACTCCGGCGCCATCGGTCTTACGGGCGATGGAATGATCGACGTGCGCGACCAGAACGCGGTACCACTGGCCGAACGCGTCACGCTTCGCAAGCTCGTCGCGGACGACAACCACGACCGCGCATTGCTCTATCAGGAAGTTGCGAAAGCCAATGGCCACCCGGAATGGGAAGCCGACATCCGCTCAGCGTTTGCGCGGCGCTGGATCGCGCTTGCCAGCAGCGGGTGGTACTACCAGAGCGGCGGCAGCTGGGTGAAGAAGTAAGCCTGACAGCGCCGCGTCATCCCTCTCCCTGGTCCCGGGGAGAGGGATCGACGAGACCCGGCTCATCATTGCGCGCGTTGTTCACGCGCTTGCTCACCGGGACCGCCTCCATCGCGTCATTCGCGTACGGCACAAGCAGACTCGACAGCATGGCGGTGTCCTCGTTCCTGCGATCCATCCAGAAATCGTACTGGGCCGGCTCGAGAATCACGGGCATGCGATCGTAAACGGACGCGAGCTTCGCATTCGCAGCGGTCGTGATGATTGCGCAGGACTCAAGCGGTTCGTTGCCCTCGCCCTCGCGCCACGCTTCCCATACTCCCGCCATGGCAAAAGGCTGGCCGCTGCGCATCCGGATGAAGTGCGGCTGCTTGCCGGCCGGCCCAACCTGCCACTCGTAGTAGCCGTCCGCGAGCACCAGGCAACGCCGCCGCTTGAAGGCGCTGCGGAACGATGGCTTCCCGGCGACGGTCTCGGCCCGCGCATTGATCATCTTCGCGCCGATCGATTTTTCCTTCGCCCAGGATGGCACCAATCCCCAGTACAGCATCGCGATGCGGCGGGCCGCTGCTTCCTCGTGCCGGACTGCCGCGATGAATTGCGTCGGAGCGATGTTGTAGTGCGGCTCGACGGCCGGCGCATCGTGCAGGCCGAACAGCCGCGCGATGGCCTCGTGGGGAGAGAAAAAGGCGAAGCGTCCGCACATGGCCTGGCGGCATCACTCGCGGATGCCGACGCCCTTCTCCATCAGGAGCACGCAGAACGCGTACAGCCCGACGGCGAACGTGCACATGATGGCGTAGGCGACTCCGATATGGACATCCGAGACGCCGAGGAAGCCGTAGCGGAATGCATTCACCATGTAGAGGATCGGATTCGCGTGCGAGGGTATCTGCGCCCACAACGGCAGCAGCGTGATCGAATAGAACACGCCCCCGAGATAGGTCAGGGGCGTCAGGATGAAGGTGGGAAAGAACGACATCTGATCGAAGTTCTTGGCGAAGATCGCGTTCAGGAAGCCGCCGAGGGAAAAGACGATCGACGTCAGCAGCACCGCGCTTGCGATCACGAGCACGTTGTGAATCCTGAGGTGCGTGAACAGGAGCGACACGATCGTCACGACGAGGCCCACCAGCATTCCGCGGATGACGCCGCCGCCGACATAGCCCGCGACGATCAGCCAGTTCGGCATGGGCGACACCATCAGCTCTTCGAGGTACTTGCCGAATTTCGCGCCGAAGAACGAGGACACGACGTTGCCGTAGGAATTGCTGATCACGGACATCATGATGAGTCCGGGAGCGATGTACTGCATGTAGTCGAAGCCGCCCATCGAGCCGATGCGACGGCCGATGAGACTGCCGAAGATGATGAAATAAAGCGTCGCCGTGATGGCCGGCGGCGTGAGCGTCTGTCCCCAGATGCGCATGATGCGGCCGGACTCGCGACGCAGGATCGTCCGCAAGCCGGTGAAATTCTGCTGCATGCGCGACGCCGTGACGGGACGCATCGGCAATCCGCCGGCGACTTCAGCCGACATTGGCTGCCTTCCCCGCCGCCGGCAATGGTTCGCGTCCCTTGCCTTCCACGATGCGCATGAACAGTTCCTCGAGCCGGTTGACCTTGTTGCGCATGCTGAGAACCTCGACGCCCTGCTGCGATAGGCGCGCAAAGACCTCGTTCAGGCTCTGCTCGCGATTGACCTCGACCTCGAGCGTGTGATCGTCCGCGAGTTTGACGGCAAAGCCGGTGAGCACCGGCGGCGCGGCCGCAGCATTGCGGAGGTTGAAAATGAAGGTTTCGGTGTGGAGCTTGCGCAGGATATTCGAAATCCTGTCGTTCTCGATGAGCCGGCCCTCGTCGATGATCGCGATGTGGCGGCAGAGATTCTCCGCCTCCTCGAGGTAGTGCGTCGTCAGCAGAATGGTCGTGCCGGCGGCATTGATCTCGCGCAGGAATTCCCACATGGAGCGGCGGATCTCGATATCGACGCCGGCCGTCGGTTCATCGAGGATCAGGAGTCGCGGTTCATGCACGAGCGCTCGCGCGATCATCAGCCGCCGCTTCATGCCACCCGAGAGCGAGCGGGCTACCTTGTCGCGCTTGTCCCAGAGTTGCAGCTGCTTGAGATACTTCTCCGCACGTGCGCTCGCGACGCGGCGCGACAGTCCATAGAACCCCGCCTGGTTCACGACGATCTTGTACGGCGACTCGAACATGTTGAAGTTGATTTCCTGCGGCACCAGGCCGATGCAGGCCTTCGCATGTTCGAGCGCCAGATCGATGCTGTGGCCGAAGACCGCGACGTCGCCGCCGGATTTCGTGACGAGCGAGGTGACGATGCCGATGACGGTCGTCTTGCCGGCCCCATTCGGTCCGAGAAACGCGAAGAAGTCGCCCTCGGCGACATCCAGGGTAATGCCCTTGAGCGCCTGAACACCGTTGCGGTAGGTCTTCGTCAGGTCGCGCAGCGACAGAGCTTGCATGCGGAAGATGCGGTGGGGCACTTGCAGAAGCGGGGCGCAAGGTTAGCACAAAGCGCGCGCCGCCGATTTGGCGCGGCGGCGGCTCGCCCACCGATTTTCTTGAGGGTGTATCAGCCTTGCTAATGCATGGCGCCGGTGGCATGGGGCGCGAGCAGGGCGGGCGCTATACTTTGGCTTGAGATTCGCGGGCTTGGCACCGCCGCACAAGCGCTGGTCGGGCCGCCGGGAAGGATCACCATGTCACTCAACAAGGCGCTTCCGCACCTTTTCCTGATCGTTGCGGCCGCCGCCATGGCGCAGATTTCCCTGCAGCTGCGCTCCCTCCCGCCGGTGCTCGCGACGAAGTTCGATTTCGAGGGAGCGCCGGTCGCCTGGATGAAGTTGGGCGCCGTCCGGATGTTCGAGTTCTCGTTGCTGGTCATTTTCCTTTTCGGGTTCTGGCTGCTGCCGCGACTCCTTGCCCACCGGCCGACGACGTACTGGCGCATTCCGAACAGGGACTATTGGCTTGCTCCCGAGCGGCGCGGGCAGACCATCGAGGCGCTGCACGGGCTGATCAGCTGGATGGGCGTGGTGGTGCTCCTGCTCTTCATGGCCGTAACCCAGCTCGTGTTCGACGCCAACCTGCGCACACCGCCGCATCTTGCGAGCGATGCGCTGATCTGGCTGCTGCTCAGCTTCGTACTCTTCATCGTGATGTGGATCTGGGTGATCGTGCGTCAGTTCGGGCGCGTACCGTAGCTGCGTCCTCCAGGCACTCCTGCGTCGCCATGAGCTGAATGCCGACGAGCTGGGCGCTACTGGTTTCCTCGAAACTTGACTGCGGCGTGATGGCGAGCAGCCGGCGCCAGTACAGCGTGCGCTGCGGCCATCGCGGACGCAGCAGGCGCTGCTGGCCGCGAGCCACGCCGGCAAGCGCGGGCAAAGTGCTCGATCGGATGACCGCCGAGGTTGCCGCCGACATGCCGAGCACCAGGCGCGTGGCGAGAGCATTCGTGGTTGCCAGATGCCAGGCAAAGAAAAGCGCCATCTCGGTGAGGGCGTCGTACTCGCTTGCGTAGTCGGGGCCCGCTTTCGACGGCAGCCGGGCGGATCGTGCCGCGACCGCCCCCGTGTAAAGCGTCTGCCAGTACTCGTGCTGGCGGAACGCCGCGTCGAACAGCGCGTACGGGCACGCGGCGATCACCGACATCGACTCCACTTCGATTGCCCGCAGGAGCCGCGTCACATTCGTGGTGAAACCGAGCGCGGCGAGTTCGTCCTCCGGCAAGCTGCGCATGCACGCAAGGAAGCGGACATTGAGGTCGCGCAGCGAGACCCGCAGCGCCGTGCTCAGCACCTCCCCGGACTGCCATGGCGCGCGCGGCTCGACGCCCGCCGACGGATATTCGATGGTCACCGACATTCCTCCCTGATCACGACAGATATGTTGCTGCAATCGAGCTTGGCGCGCCATCCCTATTTGTGGTTTATTTATACCAAATTCTGCGGACGCTTCCACGGCCAGAAATAGGGAGGGATTTCCCATGCGCATATCCGACGACCGATACAATCGCGACCGGCTGAGGCTCGACCTGGCGCTCAGGATGATTCGCCACGAAGCCCGGACCTGCACCATCCGCACGTGGACGGGCCTCACGGACGACCGCATTCGCAAGCTCTACCGCTCCTACGTGCAGAACGACGGCGCCAATCCCGTACGCCGCCATCGCGGCAAGTCGCCGAGCCAGGTGGAATATTTCCTGCGAAACCCCGCCATGCTGTTCGAGGCGCAGACGCTCGGCAGCCTGTATTCGCTCTGGGAACTTCTCGGTCTCGCGCGCACCCGCTCCGCGCGCGGCATTGCGGCGTCCATCGAACGTGGCGCGCTCTTTTGCACCGCGTACGAAACCTACGCCCTGCTGCACGCGCCCGCCCGCATATCGTTCGAGCACGCATGGTTCCTGCTCGGCGCACTCATTCGCGCCGACGAGCTGCGGTTCGAGAGCTGCGCGGGATGCGGCGCGGTCATGTTGCACGACCGCCTGGCCGACCGGCGCAACGGGTGCCTGCAGTGCCGTCACTCGGCATTCCTCGTCGCGGCCACCAGCCGGCAGCGCGTGCACGGATTCCAGTTCGACCTCTGGGACCCGGCTCCTGCCTGATACGGCAACTGGATTCACGCCGCCAATCGGCTACCCTTCCGCAATGGGTGAACGACTCGAACGACTCAACGTTTTCGCCGGCACCTACCTCGACCGCCAAGCGCATCTGCGAGAACGGGAAGACTGGCTCGCACGAGTGCGGTCGGATCCCGCGACGGTCGTGGTTCCGGTCTGGCAGAATCGCAATCTGTTCCACCGCGGCGAGCAATTGCGCGCGGTCCTGCTGCACGAAGCACAGGAACTCCTGTGTTCCGCGGACCCGATGCGCACGACTTTGCTCGGCCAGTTTCGGGGCGCGCCTTGCGTGCTGGTCGAGCTCGAGGGCGAAGCGGCGCCGGTCCTCGCTCCGGACTGCGAATTCCATGAGCTGCGCTTTTATGGGTCGCTCCTGCCTGCGGACGAAGCAGGGCTCCTTGCCTATGCAAGGGCGCTCGTCCTGTGGAGGAGCCGACACCGCTACTGCGGCCAATGCGGTTCGCCCAATCTGAGCACCAAGGGCGGCCATGTCCTGCTCTGCAGTAACCCGGCCTGCGGGCAGGAGCAGTTCCCCCGCATCGATCCGGCCATCATCGTACTGATCACGGACGGGGAGCGTGCCCTGCTCGGACGCCAGGCGTCGTGGCCCGAGGGCCGCTACTCCACGATCGCCGGTTTCGTCGAGCCGGGCGAAAGCCTGGAGGACGCGGTCCGCCGCGAAGTGAAGGAGGAAACGGACGTCGACGTCTTCGACATCGACTATCACTCCTCGCAGCCCTGGCCCTTCCCGTCGTCGCTGATGCTGGGGTTCGTTGCCAGAGCGCAGGCCGGGGCCGCATGCCGGTGCAGCTCCGAACTCGAAGACGCGCGCTGGTACTCGCGTGCCGACGTCGCGAACGGCCTGCCCGCCCTGCCGTCGAGCCTGTCGATCTCATTCCGCCTGATCGAAGACTGGTACAACAGCGGATCGCAGCTTGCACTCCGCGACACGCCGGGCGCCAGGCTCTGGGAAATCAAACGCCCCTGACATGACTTCCACTGTCGAACTTCCGTTGTGGCTCGCGCTCGCAGGCGGCGCCGTGTGCGCATGGTTTCTCGCCTCGCGCCTGCTGCTGCCCGGCGTGCGCTGGTTCTTCAGGCGCCGCATCAACCGCCTGACGGCAACGCTCAATCAGCGTCTGCACCTGAAAATTCCGAGCATCGCGATGACCAAACGCGAGGTGCTCATCGACCGGCTCGTCTACGACCCCCGCGTCCTGCGCGAACTGTCGCACTACGCCGAGACCGCCGGCATCCCGCCCGACGTCGCGCTGCGGCAGGTGCAGCGATATGCGCGCGAGATCGTGCCCGCGTTCAATGCCTACCTCTACTTCCGGTTCGGCAACAGCATCGCGCGCGCGGTCGTCAACATGCTCTACCGCGTACGGCTCGGTCATGCGGAGAGCCGCGCCCTGCGACAGACCGCGCCGAACGCGAGCGTGGTGTTCGTGATGAATCACCGCAGCAACATCGACTACATCCTGGTGGCCTATCTCGCGAGCAAGCGCGTCGCGCTGAGCTATGCCGTCGGCGAATGGGCCCGGGTCTGGCCGATCCAGCAGATCATCCGCTCGCTCGGCGCCTACTTCGTCCGGCGCGGCTCGGGCAACGAGCTCTATCGGCGCGTGCTCGAGAGCTATGTGCGCATGGCGATCGACGGTGGCGCCGTGCAGGCGATCTTTCCGGAGGGCGGCCTGACACGTGACGGGCTATTGCGTCAGCCGAAGATCGGCCTCATCGACTACATGCTGCGCGGATTCGACCCGGCGGGTGAGCGCGACATCGTGTTCGTGCCGGTCGGCCTCAACTACGATCGCGTGCTCGAAGACCGCACCTTGCTCGCCGAAAATCCCGTCGCGGCCGAACGCCGGTCGGGCTTCGCCGCAGTCGGCACGGCCCTTCGATTCATCAGTTCGCAACTCTGGCTGCGGCTGCGCGGCCGCTGGTACCGTTTCGGCTACGCCTGCGCGAATTTCGGGGCGCCAATTTCGTTGAAGGCCTATCTCGCGCGCGCCGGCTGGAACCCGCTGGCGCTGGATCGCGACGCACGCGGCCAGCGCGTGACGGAGTTCGCCGCCGAGCTCATGAGTGCGGTCGGACGCGTGATTCCGGTACTGCCCGTATCCCTGGTCGCCCGTGTCTTCGTCGACGCCGCCGGCGATGCGCTGTCAGAAGACGAGATCCGCGCACGCGCCCTTGAGCTGCAACGGGGTTTCGAGCAGCTGGGCGCGCACGTGTACGTCCCGCGCAGCGATGCAGACTATTCCGTGCTGGTCGGGCTGCGCATGCTGACGCTGCGCAACCTCGTGCAGGAAACCGCGGGACGCTATCGCATGAATCCGGCCGAAGTGGCGACCGTTCGCTACTACGCCAACGCGATCGCCCACCTGACCGCGCCTGCCCGTCCGCCGAATTCATGATGCCGGCCGAGCTGCCCTGGATCATCGCCGCGTCGTTCGGTGCGGGCTTCGTCGATTCGATGGTCGGCGGCGGCGGTCTCATCATGGTGCCTGCGCTGTTCGCGGCGTTCCCGCGCGAGCTGCCGACCGTGCTGCTTGGCACCGGCAAGATCGCCAGCATTTGCGGCACCGTGACCGCCGTGGCGCGCTATTCGCGCAGCGTCGCCATCGCCTGGCGCTTCCTCCTGCCAGCCGCGGTGCTCACGTTTGCGTGTTCGCTCGCCGGCGCCTACACGGTAACGCGCGTGCCGGTCGCGGGCTTTCGTCCGCTCGTTCCGGTGCTGCTCAGCATCGTTGCGTGCTACACCTTCCTGCACCGGGACTTCGGCGAACGCCACGCCCCGCATGTGTTGACGGGCGCGCGCTGGTGGATCGCCACTGTCCTGATCGCGGCGATTGGCTTCTACGAGGGATTCTTCGGGCCGGGCACCGGCAGCTTTTTCATGTTCATGTTCGTGCGCGTGTTCGGCTATGACTTCCTGAATGCCGCCGCGTCCGCGCGCCTCCTCAACGTAGCGGGCAACGCTGCGGCACTCGTGTTCTTCGCCACGCGCGTCGAACTGCTCTGGGTCTGTGGATTGTCGATGGCGGTCTCGAACGTCGCCGGGTCGCTCGTCGGCACCAGGCTCGCGCTGCGCCGAGGTGCGGCGTTCGTTCGCGTGGTGTTCCTGCTGGTCGTCGCGGCGCTGATCGCGAAAACAGCGTGGGACGCCATCACCGCCTGAGCACGCCCGACTTCAGAAATCCTGGACGTCTCCGCCCTTCATGTGCACGACGCGCTTGTCGCCGGCGAACGCCGCATCGACCTCCGCCGCCTGCGCGAGCGCCGGAAAGGTGCCGTAGTGCATCGGCACGATCACATCCGGCTTGAAGTACTTGTCGATGGCAAGACGCGCGACCGCCGGCGTTTCACCGTACGGCCCCCCGCCCACGCCGAGCAGGATGATATTCGGGTGATAGAGCTCCTCGATCAGGGCCATGTCCCCGAAGATCCACGTGTCGCCCGTGTGATAGAGCGAGCGCCCGTCGGCGAACGTCAGCACGAAGCCGAGCGCACGCCCGCTCGGTTCGCTCGAATGCATCGCCGGCACGAGATGCACGGTGACGTCGCCGATCTTGAAGGTGCCGCCCACGTTGCCGCCCATCTTGAGTTCGTCCGGCAGCGCCTGCGCATTCACCCACTCGTACGCGCTGATGAGCGGCGCCTTGGCCGACTTCGCGATCTCGACGGCATCGCCCGAGTGATCGAAGTGCGAATGCGTGACGAGCACCGCGTTCAGGCGATAGCGCGTGGGATCCTTGAGCACGTCGGGCGTCGCCGGATTCTGGCGCAGCCAGGGGTCGATCATGATGCGCGTGCCGCCGCTCGATTCGACGAGAAAGGTCGCGTGCCCCAGGCAGGTGACATGGATGGCGGTCGACTTCGCCGGCGCCGCCGCGGCCGGGGCCCCGGCGGCGATCATGACGAACGTGGCCGCGAGCGCGGCGGTGAGTCGAACCAGTAAACGAGCGTTGCTAGCCATGGTGAACCTCCCGGGAAGGCGCGCAAGGATAACGTAACAATTTACAATCCCGCCATGTGCCTGCTGGTCCTTGCCTGGAATGCGCATCCGCGGTATCGCGTCGTACTCGCCGCCAATCGCGACGAGTTTCACGAGCGGCCGGCCGAGGCCATGCGCTGGTGGGAGGAGCCCCGGATCCTTGCCGGCCGGGACCTGCAAGCCGGCGGAACCTGGCTCGCGATCGACGCCGACGGCCGCTTCGGCGTCGTGACAAACTACCGCGATCTGCAGGGGCCGCTGCCGGGCGCTCCCTCGCGAGGCCGGCTGATCCCCGAGTTTCTCGCCGGGAGCGCCGACGCAGCGCGATACGGCTCGATGCTCGTGCGGGAAATCGACCGCTATTCCGGGTTCAACCTGCTCATCGGCGACCGTGCACATCTCTCTTACGTCGCCAATCGCGCGCCGCAGCCTGCGCGCGAACTTGCGCAGGGCATTTTTGGACTCAGTAATCACCTGCTCGACACGCCGTGGCCCAAGCTCGTACGCACGCGACGGCGCTTCGAGCGCTTGCTCGCCAATGAAGGAATTTCAACCGTGGACGTGCTCGCGATGCTGACGGACCCGGAACCGAGCCAGGATCACGGCCTGCCCGACTCGGGCCTGCCCGCGGATCTCGAGCGTGCGCTGTCGGCGCCCTTCATCGTCAATGCCCGCTATGGGACGAGGTCATCGACCGTGCTGCTGATCGCCCGCGACGGCGCCGTGCGCGTTGTTGAACAGCGCTACGATCGGGACGGCCACACCATCGGACGAGCCGAGTTTGATTTTTAGACACGACAGTGCGCAGCGCTCGTGGCTTACCGCCCTGCTACTCGTCGGCCTGGCGACGGCAGCCCGCGCCGATATCAAGGTCGACGTCAAGGGTGTCGAGGGGCCCCTGCGTGACAACGTCCTCGCCTACCTGAGCCTGCAGCGCTACGCGAAGCGCGACGACCTCGACTCCGCCATCATCGAGCGGCTCTTCCTGCGCGCGAACGACGAGGCCAAGAGCGCCCTGCGACCGTTCGGCTACTACGCGCCGCGCGTGCGCAGCCAGCTGATCCCGGAGGGCGCGAATTGGCGCGTCAGCCTGAGGATCGATCCCGGCACGGCAATCGTGCTCGAAAGCACCGAACTCAAGGTCTCAGGCCCTGGCGAAGGCGAGGCAGCCTTCCGCAAGGTCATCGACCAGTCGAATCTCGCGCCAGGCACCCGCCTGAACCACGCGGAGTACGAGCGGACGAAAGGGGAGTTGCAGCGCACGGCAGCGGCGATCGGCTATCTCGACGCGCGACTCACGGCGAGTGAAATGCTGGTCGACCCCGCGAAGCACTCGGCACGCGTCACGCTCCGGCTCGAAACGGGGCCGCGCTACCGCTTCGGCAAGACGACCATCGAGCAGGATGTCATCGACCCGAAGCTCTTCGTCAGGTACCTGCGCTACAAGGAAGGCGACAGTTTCGACGCGTTCTCGGTCCTGTGGACGCAATTCGCGCTCGATGACACCCAGTACTTCTCGGTAGTCGAAGTCACTCCCGAGGCGCGCGACCGGCAGGCGTTGACGGTGCCGATGCACATTCGCGCCGCGCCCGTGCGCCGCAATCACTACACCATCGGCGTCGGCTATGGCACGGACACCAAGGGCCGCGGGATACTCGGGTGGGACGATCGCAGGATCAATGCCTCGGGCCATCGATCGCGCGTGCAGATCAAGGCTTCTTCAGTCCAGCAGGAGATCACGGGCCAGTACCTGATTCCCGTGGGCGATCCGGCGCTCGAGAAGCTGAGCCTCGATGCGAAAATCGGCTCGGAGCAGCTTGCCGATGCGGATACGCAAACGACCGAAGTGCGGCCGGGCCTGACGCAGGTGCTCGGGCGCTGGCAGCGGGTGCTGTTCGTGCGGCTGACGCACACCACGACGGAAACCCCCACGGAATCCTCGACGGCCAACCTGGTCATTCCCGGCATCAGCTTCGCGCCGCTCCCGGGCCGCACTTTCACGGAGCCCGTGATCGGCTTTGGCTTCTACGCCGAACTCACCGGGTCGCATCATGCGCTCGGTTCCGATGCGAGCTACCTGCGGCTCGACGTGCAGGACCGGAAAACCTTCGACTTGAGTCCGAAGTGGCGCTTCATCGCACGCGGAGAGCTGGGCCTGAGCTGGATCGCCGATTTCTCGGAACTGCCCGCCTCGGAACGATTCTTCGCAGGCGGCGACAACAGCGTGCGCGGCTTCGGTCTCAACGAGCTGTCGCCGCTCGATGCCGACGGCAACAAGACCGGCGGCCGGTACCTCGTCGTCGCGAGCGCCGAGATCGAGCGCGACCTGCCGAAGCAGTTCGCCATCGCCGCCTTCGTCGATGCCGGCAATGCCGTGAACAACCTCGGCGATCCGCTCGAGTATTCGGTCGGCATCGGCGTGCGCTACAGGATCTCGATACTCAGCGTCGGCATCGACGTCGCGCAACCCCTGTCGGAAAACCTGGGGCCGCGCCTGCACCTCAACATCACGCCGATCTTCAAATGAAGCGCTGGCTCATACGCATCGCCGTAACGCTCGCAGTCCTGTTCGTGGTGCTGACGGGTCTCGCCTGGTTCTTCGGCGCCACCGAAACGGGCCTTCGCTGGATCGTCGCGGCGGTCAACGCCATGCCGCTCAAGAAGGTGCAGCTGGCGATCAGCGATGTCCACGGAACGCTGATCGACGGCTTCAGGGTCGGCACTGTACGGGTCTCCGCCGAGCGCGCCAGGGTCGAAGTCGACGGCATCGACGGCGACGCGGACTTCTGGCGCCTCGTCGGCGGTACCGTGTCGCTGGACCATCTCGACGTAGCGAAGGTGCGCGTCACGGTGATCAGTCATCCGTCGACCGACAACAAGCCGGCGAGATTTCTGCCCGGGTTCCTGCACATTCGCGTGGCGAAGCTCGACGCACGGGACATCGACATCGCCCTGGCGAACGGCACGCATCTCGCCTACGACCACGTGACTGCGCGGGCCAGCCTCTCCTCGGGGTCGATCGGCGCTTCGAGCCTCGACGCGCACTCCGAGATCCTGAGCGGACGCGGCAGCGTCCGCCTGCTTGCGGCGCAGCCCCTCGCGCTCTCCGGCGACCTCGACGTCGTGTTCACCCAGCCGCATCAGCCGGCCTGGCGCGGCCACGTGCAGCTCAAGGGCGATCTCGACCGGCTGGCGTTCGGCACCGACATCGCCGAACCGTTTCACGCGACCGGCCGCGGAGAAATGGCGAATCTCACCAAGGCCTGGCAGTTGCGCGGCATCGTCGCGATCTTCGATTTCGACGTGAAGGCGTGGCAGCCCGGCTCGACGCTCGGGCCGGTGACCGCCGGCCTCGAGATCGGAGCGAGTCACGAAGGCTACTCCGCCAAGGGCAAGGTCACGCCTCGCGACCTCGGCACGGGCACCCTCAACGTTATCTGGCACGGTCACTACCAGGACCGCGTCCTGCATTTCGATGAGCTCAACGTGCGCCCCGAAGGCGCGCGCGGCGACCTGGCCGCGCACGGAACCATCACGCTGACCGGCGACCGGCCGCGGCTCGATTTCACGGCGGACTGGCGCAACCTGCAGTGGCCCGTGCGCGGTCCTGCCACGGTTCTAAGCGAACGGGGTCACGGCGCGATCGCGGGTCAGTGGCCGCTCGAATTCAAGACGGACGTGCGCATCCTCGTGCCCGATCTGCCGGCTGCGCAATTGACTGCGCGAGGCGAAATCGCGAGCGGCCACATCGCCGTCCGCAGTGCGAACGGCAGCTGGCTTGACGGTTCTGTCACGGCGCAAGGCGATGTCCGGTACGGTGAAAATGCCGGATGGCAGGTGACGGCGAGCGGCGCGAAGCTGAATCCGGCGCTGTGGCAGAAATCCTGGCCGGGCCAGCTCGACTTTGCGCTCAAGGCCCAGGCGGATGGACTGAAGTCCACGTCGACCTGGCAGGTCACCGTGGATCGGCTGCGCGGACGCGTGCGTGGCCAGGCGCTGAGCGCGAACGGCACGCTGCGCCGCCACGGCACTGGCTTCGATTTCGAGCGCGTGGCACTCGATCTCGGCTCGACCCATCTGCGGGTCGACGGCAGTGTCGCGGATGAGATCGCGCTGACATGGACCCTCTCGAGTCCGGATCTCGCCAAGACGCTTGCCGGCGCGTCGGGCCGCGTGCAATCCGCGGGCAGTTTCGCCGGCACGGCCGGGGCATTCGCCGTCAAGGGGCATATCGACGCCGACGATCTCGGCTACACCGGCTTTGCCGTCAAGAAAATCAACGGCGACGTGGACATCGATCTCAGGGATCGCGGCGCATCGCGCGCGCAAATCATCGCAAGCGGCATCTCATGGTCGGGCTACGATGTGGATGCATTCGAGCTCCAGCTGTCCGGCAAGACGGCGCAGCATGACTGGACGATCTCCGGCCGCGTCGCCGACACGCAGATGGCGCTCGGGGGGCAGGGCCACTATGCGGCACCGCTCTGGAATGCATCGCTCGACCGCTGGACACTCGACGAACCCGACGGACCCCACCTGAAGCTGGCGGCACCGGCGGCCATCAGCATCGGTGTCGATCAACTGTCGCTCACCTCTGCGTGCCTTGCCGCCGAGGAAGAACGCTTCTGCGCGGCGGGCACGCTGACGCCACTGGGTGCCTGGAAGCTCACGGCGTCCGCCGTGCGGATGCCGCTCAAGGCATTGGGCCGCGGATTGCCGGGACGCCCGGAGTTCGACGGCTACCTTGCGATGCTACTCGACGCCAGCGCACAACCGGGATTGCCGTGGACCGGTTCCGCGCGCGCGGACCTGAGCAACGCGCAATTCCAGTACCGCTTGCGCCGCGGCCAGCGCGAGCAGCTCACGCTCGGCGAGGCGCATGCCGAGGTGGTCGCAAAGCCGGACCAGTTCGCGGGCTCGATCTCGGTCCACGCGACGGCAACAACCTTCATCGAAGCCAACGCCACGCTGACGCGGCTCGCCGGCCGCGACTTCGGCGAGCAGACGCTTGCCGGCGCGCTGCGAGCCGAAATCCGCGAGCTCGGATTGATCCCGCAGTTCGTCACCGACGTCGACCACGTGGATGGCGTGCTGCGGACGAACTTCACGCTCGGCGGTACGCCGCACGCGCCGGACCTGAACGGCGACCTGCGCATCGACGCGAAGGAAATCGACCTCTATCAGCTCAACCTGCAGCTGCGTAACACGGTGCTGGCCGCACAGCTGCGCGGCAACGCGCTGACGCTCGACGCCAGCACGCACGCGGGAGACGGCGATGCGACCGTTGCCGGGCACCTGGCGTGGAGCGACGGGCAGCCGAAGGGTGACATGACGCTGAAGGGAAACCATCTGCGTCTCGTGAACGTGCCCGAGATCCGCATCATCGCATCGCCCGATCTCAGCCTGCACGTCGACGGGCGCCGCATCGACGTCGACGGCGAAGTCAAAGTGCCCTACGCACGCATCGCGCCGCTCGAACTCACGGACGCGGTGCTCGCCTCCTCGGACGAAGTCATCGTCGGCGCGCCGGTCATACCGCCGGAGAAGCGCTTTCAGGTGCGAAGCCGGCTGGCGCTGACGCTCGGCAATGACGTGCGGATCGACACGCACGGCCTCGTCGGCAAACTCTCCGGGTCCGTTACATCGACCTCCGGCCCCGACGACCCGGGGACCGGCGTCGGCGAGCTCAAGGTGGATGAAGGCAAATACACGGTCCTCGCGCGGCGTCTGGATATTGAACGTGGGCGGCTCATCTTCAACGGCGGACCGCTCGGCAATCCCGGCGTCGACATCCGCGCGACCCGCAAGCTCCCGGATATCGTCGTTGGCGCCAACGTCCGCGGCACGCTGCGCGAGCCGACGCTGTCGTTCTTTTCGGATCCGCCCGTCACCCAGAGCCAGATCGTTTCGCTCCTCGTCGGCGGAGGCACGCTGGAATCGCTACAGAGCAATCAGGCACAGCAGGTCGGCGCCGCGCGCAATGCGCTCCTCGCCCAGGGCGGCGCGATCCTCGCGTCCGAACTCGGCGCCAAGATCGGCATCGCCGACGTCACGGTGGAGTCGAACGAGCAGAACGACACCTCGCTCGTGCTCGGCAGGTTCCTGTCGCCGCGGTTCTACATCAGCTACGGCGTGTCGCTGACGGAGTCGATCAACACGCTCAAGCTCCAGTACACGCTCGGCGACCGCTGGACGATCCGCACGGAGTCCGGCGAGGCGATGAGCGCGGACATCGTCTACACGATCGAGCACTAGGATGGCGACTCAGGGCAGCACGGCCTCGAGGAATTTGCGGATGTCCGAGATCTCCTCGGGTCCGACGCCGTGACCGATCGGGTAGGTGTGCCACTCCACGCGGTAGCCTTCCGCCTGGAGCTTGCGGCGCGACGCATCGCCAAATGCGAAGGGCACCGTCGGGTCCGCCGTGCCATGCGCAAGAAAGAGCGGCGTCCCTATATTCTCGGCCGAGCGCTCCGCCGGCAGCTTGCTGTCGAGCGCGAGGTAGCACGAAAGCGCGATCACCCCCGCGAGCTTCTGCGGGAAGCGCAGCCCGGAATGCAGCGCCATGACGCCGCCCTGCGAAAACCCGGCGAGCACGATGCGCTCCGGCGGCACGCCGCGATCAGTCTCAACCCGCAAGCATTCATCGATCAGCGCGCCCGAAGCGCGGATGCCCTGCTCGTCCTGCCGATGCTCGCGCGACAGCCCGTAGATGTCGTACCACGCGCGCATCGCCCAGCCATTGTTGAGCGTTACCGGCCGCACGGGCGCATGTGGGAAGACGAAGCGCAGCGGCCGGGTGCCGCGCGGCGCGATATCCGGCACGACCGGCTCGAAATCGTGCCCGTCGGCGCCGAGTCCGTGCAGCCAGACGACCGTGCCGGTCGGTGCCTTGCCTGTCTCCACGATCACCGCATCCAGCATTTCGCCCTCGCTCCCGGGAACAGTCGGCGGACGAGCATACCGAATCCGTCGTGCGCCGAGTTGCACACATTGAAGGCATCGGCAACGATAGCTGTCCCGCTTCAGCGGCATTCCGCCGGCCAGGCGCGACGCTCGAACGATGACTGAACTGACTTCGGCCTTGCGAGACGTGTCGCAGCGGCTCGCGGGCAACGACCTGCCTGGCGCCGGCGACGCCTGCCGTGCGGCACTCGTCGACTTCCCGCGCTCAGCCGAGCTCTTGCGCCTGCTCGCGATCGTCGAGCACCGCGCCCGGAATCTGCCCGAGGCCTTGCGGGCCATCGATCGGGCGCTCGAAGCCGATCCCGCGGACGCGCAATCGCTGAATGCGAAGGGCGTCATCCTGGTCGCGATGGATCGCGCGCCGCAGGCGCTGGCCGCCTTCACGGATGCATTGGCCCGACAGCCGGACTTGGTGCCGGCACGTGTGAACGCCGGCAATGCCCTGCTCGATCTGAATCGCGCCGCGGAGGCCCTGACGCATTTTGACCGCGCGGCCGGACTTGCGGCGAACCCTGCGGAGATTGCCTTCCATCGCGGCCGCGCGTTCGAGCAGCTCGGCAGAGCGGATGAGGCGCTTGCGTCGATGACCCTCGCCGTCGTCGCGCAACCCCGATTTGCGGCAGCCCGTTTCATGCGTGCGGATCTGCTGCGAAAAGCCGGGAGGCCGATCGAGGCGCTCGAAGACTACGACGCCATCCTCGCGCTGAGCCCGGACAATGTGCTGGCGTTGCAGAATTCGGCAACCCTGCTCCAGGTACACGAGAGGTTTGCCGAGGCCTCGGAGAGGCACGAGCGGGCGCTTGCCCTGCTCAGCTCAAGACCCGGGCAGCAGGTCCTCTACGACTACAGCCTCGCAATGAGCGTCTCGTGCCGGCGCACGGCTTGCCTGTGGAGTGGTCTTGCCGCGCTCGAAGAAAGACTGCTCGAGCGCTGTCGCACGGGCTCCGCTGCCCTCAAGCCCTTTCTCTCGCTGATGCTGACGGACGATCCGGCGCAACTCGTCCGGATCGCCCAGCAGTGGGCGCTGCGTTTCGGCGCTGTCCGTGCAACCACGTCTGCAACGACCAGGACTGCATCGAGCCGTCTGCGCGTCGGCTACCTGAGCGCGGATTTCGGCGATCACCCGACGTCATGGCTGATGGCGGGCCTCTTTGCCGCGCACGACCGCTCGAAGTTCGAGGTCTTCGGCTATTCGGTCCGGCCGAACGACCGATCCGCCGTCCGGGCCCGCATCGAAGCGACGATCGAGCATTTCGTCGACCTCGCCATGCTGGCGGATGAGGCGATGGCGGCGCGCATTGCGGCTGACGGGCTCGACGTCCTCGTCGACCTCAATGGCTGGAGCGATTCTGGCAAACCTGCCGTGCTCGCGCGCAGGCCCGCTGCGGTCATCGCGCACTATCTGGGCTACCCTGGCCCGCTCGGCACCGATATCTACGACTACCTGATCGCCGACGCGACGGTGATCCGCCCGGACGAGGACGCCGCGTACTGCGGCGCTGTCGCGCGATTGCCAGGCTCCTATCAGATCAACGATCGCGAGCGCGATCCGCCTGCCATCGAACCGCCAACGCGGGAGAGTTGCGGATTGCCGGTAGAGGGCTTCGTATTCGCGGGTTTCTGTCAGTCGCTCAAGCTGTCGGCCGCGGTGTTCGACGTCTGGATGGAGATCCTTCGCAAGACTCCAGGGAGCGTCCTCTGGCTGACGCAACACAACGACCAGATGGCCGCTAATCTGTGCGCACAAGCGAGCCACCGCGGCGTGGACTCCCGGCGCCTCGTGTTCGCGCAGCGCGTCCAACAGGCTGAGCACATGGCGCGGCACCGGCATGCCGATCTCTTCCTCGATACCTGGCCGTGCGGCGCCCACACCTCGGCGAGCGATGCGCTCTGGGCCGGAGTGCCCGTCATCACGACGCCCGGCCGAAGCTTCGCATCGCGAGTCGCCGCCAGCGTCCTGCAAGCGATCGGGCTCGAGGAACTCGTGGTCGACGGCCTCGCGGCCTACCAGGACCTCGCCGTAGCGTTGGCACGATCACCGGCGGACCTCCTGCGGCTGAAGGAGTTCATCGGCCGCAACCGGCTGACGACATCGCTCTTCGATACCGCGGGATCATGCCGCGCCCTCGAGCGGGCGTACTTGCACATGGCTGCGGTCCGCGCATCGGGAAGCGCACCCGCCTCGTTCCAGCTCGCAGACGCGGGGGCCTGAACGCCCGGCGGCGGCCGCGGGCGCTTGACGGCGGCCGCATATTTATGCAAACTCCCGCAACTTTATGCACGAGCAGAACGGCAATGCATCGCGCCGACAGGCGATCGTGAAGATCCTGCGCGACCAGCCGGTCGGCAAGCAGGCCGAACTCGTGCGGCTGCTGAAGCGCCAGGGCTACGAAGCGACGCAGTCGTCGGTCAGCCGCGACCTGCAGGAGCTTGGTGTCGGCAAGATCGGGCACCGCTACGTGCTGCCTGCGGCCGAGCACTCCCCGACCCGCAACGATTTCGCGGCGCTCAGCGGCTTCGTGCGCGAGATCAAGGCCGCGGGTTCGACTATTACTGTCGTGCGCACTTCGATCGGCAGCGCCCAGAGCGTCGCGCTCGCGCTCGATCGCGCCGAGTGGCCCGAGGTGGTCGGAACGATTTCCGGTGACGACACGATCTTCGTGGCGACGAACGGCGCCCGCGAACAGCACAAAGTCATCGAACGCCTGCGTACCCTCTTCCAGGTCTGAGCGCTCCCCATGGTCGACAATGAACCCAGGGGCGAGGAGCCCATCGTTCTCGCATTTTCCGGCGGTCTCGACACGTCATTCCTCGTGCCGTGGCTCAGGGAAACCTGCGGCCGGCCGATCATCACCGTGACCGTCGGTACCGGCGGCATCGATGCGGCGGCCGCGAAGACCCTCGCGGAGCGTGCGGCTGCGCTCGGCGCGCGCGAGCATCACCTGGTTGACGCGCGCGAGACGTATTTTGAGCAGGTGCTCAAGTTCCTGATCATGGCGAATGTGCGCCGCGGCCAGCTCTACCCGCTGTGCGTGGGCGCGGAACGCGTCGTGCAGGCCCAGACGATCGCGCGCATGGCGCAAAGACTCGGCACGCACACCATCGCCCATGGCTGCACGGCCGCGGGCAACGACCAGGTCCGCTTCGAAGTCGCATTGCGCACGATCGCGCCCGAACTCGAGATCCTGGCGCCCGTGCGCGACAAGGCGTTCAAGCGGCCCGAACAGCTCAAGTACCTGGAGGAGCACAAGCTGCCGATTCCGCCCTATGGCGCCGCCTACTCCGTGAATCGCGGCTTGTGGGGCGTCACGATCGGCGGCAAGGAAACGCTGAGCTCCCTCGACAGCATTCCGGACGAGGCCTGGGTGCTCTCGCGCACGGCCTTCAGCGATCCGCGCCCGGCGGAACGGCACGTCATCGGCTTCGAGCGCGGCGTTCCCGCGCGGCTCGATGGCGCGTCGCTCGGCGCCGTCGAGATCATCGAGCGGCTCGAGACCATCGGCGCAAATTTCGGCATCGGCCGCGGCATCCACCTCGGCGACACGATCATCGGCACGAAGGGCCGCGTCGCGTTCGAGGCGCCGGCGGCGGAAATGCTGCTGAACTCGCATCGCGAGCTGGAAAAGCTCGTGCTCACGAGCCGCCAGTCGCGCGTCAAGGAAATGCTCGCGGGCCCCTATGGCGACCTCGTGCATGAAGGCCAGCTCCTCGATCCCGTATGCCGCGACATGGAGGCGCTCTTCGTTTCCTCGCAGGCCCGCGTCAGCGGCGATGTGAAGCTCGTGCTGCGCCCGGGTTCGGCGTTCGTCGAAGGACTGAGTTCACCCTACTCGCTCATGGCCGCCTCGAAGGGCGTCTATGGCGAATCGGCCGGCGAATGGACGCCGATCGATGCCCTTGGATTCTCGAAGATGCTCGCGCTCCCGGGAATCTTTTACACGCGAGCCGGTAAGGGCCCTTCGGCTTGAGGGAACGCCAATGATGAAGTCCGTCGTCGTCGACAAGATCGCTTCCGTCACGCAGGCCTGCGGGCTTGCGCACGAACTGCGCATCGCCACGGAGATCCCGTCCGAGGAAGGCACTGTGCTGGTCGTGGAAGTTCTCACGAACAAGTCGACCTACAACACGCTCGAGCTCACCAGCGGCCGCATGGCCAAGGTCTCGAAGGGCGATGTCATCGTCGGCGCACTCGGCCATCGCAAGGCGCTGTTCGGCTATTCGGGCCACTTACCCGACAAAGTCGCGGCCGGCGACATCATTCAACTCCTCAACATCGGCGGCGTGCTCGGCATCTGCGACTCGGTCAATCCCGACAAGGGCAAGCCCTTCGACTGCCGCGTAGCCGGCGTCGTGCTGACGTTTCCCTATCTGGGCGAACGCATCGGCGTGCCGGCGAAAGTCGGCTACAAGGCGCTCGACTACGACGCGGAACTCAATACACGCGGCGTTCCAGTCGTCGCGCTCGCCGGCACCTGCATGGAAGCCGGCAAGACCGCAGCGGCCTGCTCGATCGTCAGCCGCATGCGCCACCGCGGCCTCGTGGTAGATGCCTTCAAGGCCACGGGCGTCTCGCTCCGCCGCGACATCCTCGCGATGGAAGATTCGGGCGCGCGCCGCACCATGATCTTCACGGATCTCGGCATCGTCACGACGACGCCGAAGACCGGCCCCGCCCTCACGCGCACGATGCTCACGGAGATGGCGAGCGGCAAGCCGGATGTCATCGTGTTCGAGCTCGGCGACGGCATTCTCGGCGCCTACGGCGTCGAGGCGATCCTCGCGAGCGAGGACATCCGCAAGTCCCTGACGGCGGTCGTGCTCTCCGCGAACGATCCGGTCGCGGCCTGGGGCGGCGTGCGGCTGCTCAAGGAAAAGTTCGGCATCACGCCTTCGGCGGTGACGGGTCCGTCGACCGACAACCAGGTCGGTGTCGACATCATCCAGGCGCAGACCGGAGTGCCGGCTTTCAACGCGCTGACCGCAGGCGCCACGCTCGGCGATCACCTGATCGATACGCTCGGTCTCACGCACGTGCCGCAAGTCGCGGTCGGTGCGGAATGAGCACACCCGCTCTGGTCCTTGGCGGAACCGGCTACGTCGCCGGCGAGTTGCTGCGGCTGATCGCCGGGCATCCGGAGCTCGAGCTCGCCGCGGCGATCTCCGACAGCCAGCCGGGCGAACGCATCGCCAAATCGTTCGGCCATCTTGCCGCGGTGTATCCGCAGACCACGTTCGCGAGCATCGGCACGGCGTCGATGATCCTCACGGAAACGAAGCGCGCCGCGCTCTTCTCGGCGGCGCCTCATGGCGCTTCGGCGGCGTTGATCGACCGCTTGCTCACGAGCGCGGCCGCGGCGCGCTGCGACCTGAGAGTGGTCGACATTTCGGCCGATTTTCGTCATGCCGACGCCGACGTCTACCAGAGGATCTACGGTCACCCGCATGGCGCGCCCGGCCGGCTGAAGGACTTCACTTGCGCGGTGCCAGAGCATCTGCCGAAGCTCAAGACCGCGCATGTCGCGCATCCCGGCTGCTTTGCCACGGCGGCGCTCCTCGCGAGCGTGCCGCTGCTCGCGCTCGACCTCGCGGAGCCGCAGATCTTCATTTCGGCCATCACGGGCAGCACGGGGTCGGGTCGCAAGCCGACCGACGGTACGCACCACCCGACACGTCACAGCGACCTGTATGCCTACAACGCCCTGGGTCATCGGCACACGCCGGAGATCCGGTCCTGCGCGAAAGCCGCGACGGGCGTCGATGCCGAATTCGCCTTCGTACCGCACTCGGGGCCGTTCGCACGCGGCATTCACGCGACCGTGCAGGCACGCACCAAGCGGCCGGTGACCACGCAGGCCGTGCTCGCCATGCTGCGGGACTACTACCTCGATCAGCCATTCGTGCGCGTGCTCGACCAGCCGCCACGCCTCAAGGAGATCGTCGCGAGCAACTACGCGCAGCTGTCGGCTGTCGCGAGCGGCAGCTCGATCGTCGTGATGTCGGTGGTCGACAACCTCAACAAGGGCGCCGCCGGCGGCGCCGTGCAATGGATGAATCGCATGCTCGGATTCGATGAGACAGCGGGCCTGAAGGCGCCTGCGGCTGGGTGGACGTGATGAGTGCCCGCACCCCGGCCCTCACCCCAGCCCTCTCCCGCCGAGCGGGAGAGGGAGTCGATGCGAGTCATCTCGCGCCGGTCTTTGCGCAGTATCCGATCGAGGTCGTGAGCGCCGATGGCGTGTATCTGCACACTCGCGACGGCCGCAAGGTCCTTGACCTGTACGGCGGTCACGCCGTGGCGGCGCTCGGCTACGGTCATCCACGCTGGCTCAAGGCGCTGAACGACCAGGCGCGCCAGGTGCTCTTCCAGACGAACGCCGTCGCGATGGAAGTTCGTGAGCGCGCCGCAAGCCGGCTCGTCGAATTCTGCGGTCTCGGCCTCGATACCGTTTTCTTCGTCAACAGCGGCGCGGAGGCGAACGAGAACGCACTCAAGATGGCGTTCAAGGTCACCGGCCGCTCGCAGGTCGTCGCGGTCGAGGGCGGCTTTCACGGCCGGACCGCGGCAGCCGGCGCAATTACCTGGGGCGCGAAGGAAAAGTGGTACGGCTTTCCGCGCGCGCCGTTCGACGTCAGTTTCATTGCGCGCGGCAATCTCGCCGCGATCGAAGAGCAGGTAACGAAGCAGACGGCCGCGGTCATCGTCGAGCCGGTGCAAGGGCTCGCCGGGGCCGTCGACCTCGGCAAGGAATTTCTTGCCGCCCTGCGGGCGCGCTGCGATGGAGTCGGCGCCGTCCTGATTTTCGATGAGGTCCAGTGCGGCATGGGCCGCACCGGCTACCCGTTCGCCGCCAATCTCTACGGCGTGACGCCTGACATGATCACGACGGCGAAGGCGCTCGGGAGCGGCTTTCCCTGCTCGGCCCTGCTGCTGTCGAACGCCGTTGCAGCCTCGCTCAAGCTCGACGCGCTCGGCACGACGTTCGGCGCGGGACCGATGGCCTGCGCGATCATCGAGGCGGTCATCGACATCATCGAGTCCGAGCAGCTGCTCGCGAACGTGCGCGCGCGGTCCGCCGAGATTCGCGCCAGCTGCGTCACCGGACCTGTCGTCGGGACCCAGGGCGCTGGTTTGCTCATGGGCCTGCGCACGCGGCGCCCCGGCAAAGAGGTTCAGGCGGAGCTGCTCGAGCACGACATCCTGGCCGGCACGGCGAGCGACCCACATATCGTGCGCCTGCTGCCGGCGTACACCCTCGGTTCGACACAGGTCGCGCACCTCGCGGCAACGCTCGCGAAGCTCCCCCCATGAAGCGCTTCTTCGATCTTGCCCACTTCGAGCGCGCGGAAATTCTCGATCTCCTGGCGCTATCGCAGCGGCTGCACGACCGGCCGGAGCCGCATGCGCTCGCGGGCAAAGTCCTCGGGCTGGTGTTCTTCAATCCGAGCCTGCGCACGCTCGCATCATTCCAGGCCGGCATGGCGAAGCTCGGCGGCTCGTCCTTCGTCATCACGCCCGGCCAGGGCACCTGGCAGCTCGAAACGCGGCTCAACACGGTGATGAGCGGCGCTGCCGCCGAGCATATTCGCGAAGGCATCCCGGTGCTCGCGTCGTATTGCGACGCGCTGGGCGTGCGGGCATTCGCAGACGGCAAGGATCTCGCGGCCGATCTGCGAGAGACGCTGTTCGGCGCCATGGCAGACCTCGTTGAAAAGCCGTTCATCAACATGGAATCGGCGATGAACCATCCCTGCCAGGCGCTCGCCGACTGGAAGACGCTGAACGACGGCGCGGTGCCCGTGCACGGCAAGTTCGTGCTGACGTGGGCCCACCATCCACGCGCCCTGCCGCTCGCGGTACCGGCCGCGACGCTACACATGGCGGCGATGCGCGGGATGGAAGTCACGGTGCTCAGGCCCGAGGGTTTCGCCCTGCCGCCGGAGCTGATGGACAAGGCGCGCCAGGCGGCCCAGAAGTCCGGCGGCGCCGTCCACGAGACGGCGAGCCGCGAAGAGGCGCTGCAGGGCGCGCACGTCGTATACGCGAAGGAATGGGGCTCCACCACTCACTACGGCGACGCCGAGGGCGATGCGAAACTGCGCGCGAGTCTCACCGACTGGTGCGTGCGGGAGAGCTGGTTCGCGCACGCAGCACCCGACGCGAAGTTCATGCATTGCCTTCCCGTGCGGCGGAACGTAGCGGTGGCGGATGAAATTCTCGACGGTTCGCGCAGCATCGTGCTGCGCGAAGCTTACAATCGCCTCGTCGTCCAGATGGGCGTGCTACACAGGATGCTCGCACGATGAATGCCCGCGTGAATGCCGGCGACAAGACAGCCAAGGAGAGTTTTCCTTCCATGATGTCCTCCAAAGCCGAACAGACGATCGCCGTGCGCGCGCTGCGCAATGCGGCGCCCTACATCCGCATGTACAAGGGCAAGGTGTTCGTCATCAAGGCGGGCGGCGGCGTCTTCGGCGATGAGGAAGCGACGCGCCAGCTCATCGAACAGGTCGCGATCCTGCATCAGGTCGGCATCCGCGTCGTGCTCGTGCACGGCGGCGGCCCGCAGCTCACCGAGCTCGCCGATGCGCTCGGCGTGCCGACGCGCATCGTGCAGGGACGGCGCGTCACCGACCAGCGTTCGCTCGAAGTGACTTCCATGGTGCTCAACGGCCTCATCAACACGCGCATTCTTGCGATCTGCCGCGAACTCAACATCGACGCGGTCGGCGTGAGCGGCGTCGACGCGGGACTCGTGCGTGCACACAAGCGGCCGCCGGTGAAGATGAGCGACGGCGAAGTCGTCGACTTCGGCTTCGTCGGCGACATCGACGGCGTGAACGCCGCGGTGGTCGGGAAGCTCCTCGACAACGGCCTGATGCCGGTCGTGAGCCCGCTGTCGGCGGATCAGTACGGCACGCTCCTCAACATCAACGCGGACACGGTCGCCGCCGCCATCGGCTCCGCGCTCAATGCCGAGAAGCTGGTCCTGTGCACGGGCGCTCCCGGCATCCTCGAGAGACTCGAGGATCCGAGCTCACTCATCTCTTATACGGACCTGCAGGGCCTGAAGCGCCTGCGCGACGCCGGCTCGCTCGCCGACGGCATGCTGCCGAAGGCGCGTGCGATCGAAGATGCCATTCGCGGTGGGGTGCGGCGCGTGCACGTGATTTCCTACAAGACGCCGAACAGCGTGCTCGGCGAGGTGTTCACCAACGAAGGCACGGGCACGCTGATCGTCGCCGACCTCAATGCCCTGTCGGACGCGGAGCAGCAAGGCAGCCGATGACGCGCCTCTGGGACAAGGGCCAGCCGCTCGATGAGCGCGTCCTCGGCTTCACCGCCGGCGACGATCACGAGCTCGACAATCGACTCGTGAAGCACGACGTCGCAGCATCGATCGCCCATGCGGAAATGCTGAACGTCTGCGGGCTCCTGACGCCGGCCGACCTCAAGTCGATCCGCGATGCGCTCACGGCCATCGGCGAGGCCCACACGCGCGGCGAGTGGCGGGTGAAGCTCGAGCACGAGGATGGCCAGACGGCGCTCGAGAACCTGCTGACGGAAAAAATCGGCGCAACCGGCGGGCGACTGCACGCGGGCCGGTCGCGCAACGATCAAGTGCTCGCGGCGCTGCGCCTCTACATGCGCGAAGCGGTGGAAGAACTCAGAGCGGGCGTCAACGGCGTCGCCGATGCGCTCGATCAGCTGATTCGCCGCGACGGCGCGACGCCGCTCCCCGGCTACACCCACACGCAGCAGGCCATGCCAAGTTCGGTCGTTCTCTGGGCCGGCGGTTATGCGGCCGAGCTGCGTGACGACGCCGAAGGCCTGCGCATGGCGCTCAGGCGCATCGCGAAAAATCCGCTCGGCTCCGCCGCGGGCTACGGGACGCCCAATCTGCCGGTCAGCCGCGAGGAAACGCGCACACGGCTCGGCTTCGCGATGAACCAGGAGCCGGTCACCGCAGTGCAGCTCTCGCGCGGCAAGGCGGAGGCGCAACTCCTGTTCGAGATCACGCTCGTCATGCAGGATCTCGGCCGGCTCGCCGCCGACGTGGTCCTTTTCTACAGCCAGGAATTCGCGTTCGTGTCGCTGGCCGCGGAATTCACGACCGGCTCGTCGATCATGCCGCAGAAGCGCAATCCGGACGTGTTCGAGCTCATTCGCGGTCGCTCAGCGTCCGCGCAGGCATGCCTCTCGGAATCGCTCGCGATCACGAGCAAGCTGACCTCGGGTTATCACCGCGACCTGCAGCTCCTGAAGGCGCCGCTCTTTCGCGGCATCGACCAGTGCCTCGAGACGCTCGCGATCCTGCCGCCGGCGCTCGCCGGCGTGCACTTCAACAAGGATCGCATCAAGCTCGACCCGTCGATCCACGCCGCCGCGGAAGCGAACCTGATCGTCGCCCAGGAAGGCATCCCGTTTCGCGACGCGTATCGACGCGTCGCGGAGAAGTACCGGAAGTAATCCATGGCCATCTGGTTTCGTCCCTACACGATCGCCGACATCGTTCCGCTTCGCCGCAAGACGATGGTCGAGCACATCGGCATCGAGATCACGGAGATCGGCGAGGACTACATCCGCGGCACCATGCCGGTCGATGAGCGAACGCGCCAGACCATGGGGCTGCTGCACGGCGGCGCGAGTGTTGCGCTTGCTGAAACGCTTGGCAGCATCGGCGGTGCCCTGGTCATCGACCCGGTGAAGCAGAGTTGCGTCGGCCTCGAGATCAATGCGAACCACTTGCGCGCCGCCCGCGCCGGGCTCGTCACCGGCACGGCGCGCCCGATCAACCTGGGGCGCAGCGTGCACGTGTGGCAGACGGAAATCGTGGACGAGACCGGCAAGCCCGTTTGCGTGTCACGCTTGACGCTCTACATCCTCGATCGATCGCTCAAGGCCGCCGCGAACCCCGGAACCGGCTGACGGGCTATACTCGGCCACCGTCCCGAGGTTTCAATGCGTTACGCGGTATGCATTCTCCTCGCGCTCTGCGCGGGCTGCGGACAAAAGGGTCCGCTCACCCTGCCGGACAAGCATCCGGGCACCGTCGTCACGCGGCCGGTGCAAGCGCCGGCGACCCCGACGGACGAAACCGGGAAGAAGAAGGACGAGACCGAGAAGAAACCCTAGGACCCTCTCCCCGGCCCTCTCGCGCCATCGCATGAAACTCGTTCTGGTCGACGGTTCGTCCTATCTTTACCGCGCGTTTCACGCGCTGCCGCCGCTCGCCAATTCGAAAGGCGAGCCGACGGGTGCGGTGTACGGCGTGCTCAACATGCTCGGGAAGCTCGTCAGGGACTACGCTCCCGAGCGAATCGCCGTCGTGTTCGACGCGCCCGGCAGGACATTCCGCGACGAGCTGTTCGCCGAATACAAGGCGAACCGTCCGCCGATGGCCGACGAATTGCGGTCGCAGATCGCACCGCTCCTGGAAGCGGTCGCCGCACAGGGCCTGCCACTTCTGCGTATCCCGGGAGTTGAAGCGGACGACGTGATCGGGACACTCGCGAAGCGCGGACTCGAAGCCGGCCTCGAGGTCGTGGTCTCGACCGGCGACAAGGATATGGCGCAGCTCGTCGACGGGCGCCTGAAGCTCGTCAATACGATGACGGAGACGACGCTCGACCGCGCGGGCGTGAAGGCGAAGTTCGAGGTATTCCCGGAACAGATCGTCGACTACCTCGCGCTCGTCGGTGACAGCTCGGACAATATCCCCGGCGTGCCGAAGGTGGGGCCGAAGACCGCGGCCAAGTGGCTCAACGAATTCGGCACGCTCGACAACCTGCTCGCGCACGCCGCCGAGGTGAGCGGCAAGGTCGGCGAAAGCCTGCGCGAGAACCTGGCGACGCTCGAGCTGTCGCGCAAGCTTGCGATCATTCGCTGCGATGTGCCGCTCGAGCTTGCGATCGACGGGCTTGCGCCGAAGCCGCCCGATATCGAGCGTCTGCGCGCACTGTACCGGCGCCTCGAATTGAACTCGTTGCTGCGTCAATTGGGCGACGGCCCCTTGGCGCCGCCGGCAGCCGTGCATGCGCCGCAAGCCCAAACGGCACCGTTGGAGCCTGCGAATGCTTCGGCCCCGGCGCCCGCACCCGCCCGCCACTACGACCTGGTATTGACGCACGAACAGCTGGACGGCTGGCTGCGCGCGCTCGCCTCAGCCGAACTCATCGCGTTCGACACCGAGACCACGAGCCTCGACTACATGGTCGCGGAAATCGTCGGCGTATCGTTCTGCGTCGAGCCCGGCCGCGCGGCCTACGTGCCGCTTGCGCACAACTATGCCGGCGCGCCGGACCAGCTGCCTCGCGACGCCGTGCTTGCGAAACTGAAGCCGCTTCTCGAGGATCCCGATCGCGCGAAGCTCGGCCACCACCTGAAATACGACGGCCACGTGCTCGCGAATCACGGCATCGCGATCGAAGGCATGCGCTACGACTCGATGCTCGAGTCCTACGTGCTCAACAGCACGGCCACGCGCCACGACATGGACTCGACGGCGAAGAGGTACCTCGGCATCGACACCATCCACTACGAGGACGTGGCCGGCAAGGGCGCCAAGCAGATCGGCTTCAACCAGGTGGCGATCGAAACGGCGGCGGAGTATTCGGCGGAAGACGCCGACGTCACGTTGCAGCTGCATCGACACCTGTGGTCGGAGCTCGGCAAGATCCCGGCGCTGCGCGCGCTCTACGAGTCGATCGAGCAGCCGCTGGTGCCGGTGCTCATGCGCATGGAGCACCACGGCGTGCTCATCGACCGCAAGAAGCTGCAGGCGCAGAGCCAGCAGCTCGCGGAGCGCATGCTGGAGGTCGTCGACCTCGCGCACAAGGAAGCCGGCGGGCCTTTCAACATCGACTCGCCGAAGCAGCTCCAGGAAATCCTCTTCAGCAAGCTGCAGTTGCCGGTCACGCGCAAGACGCCGACCGGCCAGCCGTCGACGGCCGAGGATGTGCTGGAAGAACTTGCCGACGAGTTCGCCCTGCCGAAGCTCGTCCTCGAGTACCGGGGTCTCGCGAAACTCAAGTCGACCTACACCGATTCGCTCCCCGGGCAGATCAACGCAGGCACCGGGCGCGTACACACGTCCTATCACCAGGCCGTGGCGGCGACCGGCCGGCTGTCATCCACCGACCCGAACCTGCAGAACATTCCGATCCGCACGCCCGAAGGCCGGCGCATCCGCCAGGCATTCATTGCGCCGCCTGGCTGCAAGCTCGTCGCGGCCGACTACTCGCAGATCGAATTGCGCATCATGGCCCACCTCTCGGGCGATGAGGGCCTGCTCAAGGCTTTTGCCGCGGACAAGGACATCCATCAGGCGACGGCGGCGGAGGTCTTCGGCATCGCGCTCGATGCAGTCAGCGCAGAGCAGCGACGCTCGGCGAAAGCGATCAACTTCGGCCTGATCTACGGCATGTCGGCATTCGGGCTGGCGAAGCAGCTCGGCATCGACCGGGGTGCGGCGCAGAGCTACGTCAATCTGTACTTCGAACGCTATCCGGGCGTGAAGGCATTCATGGACCGCACCCGCCAGCAGGCCAGGAGCGCGGGTTACGTCGAGACGGTCTATGGGCGCAGGCTCTACCTTCCCGACATCAATTCGAAAGACCGCGCGCGCCAGCAGTACGCCGAGCGCAGCGCCATCAACGCGCCGATGCAGGGAACCGCGGCGGACATCATCAAGCGCGCCATGATCGACGTCGACCGGTGGATCACCGCGGGCAAGGTGCCCGCGCGCCTGATCATGCAGGTACACGACGAGCTCGTCGTCGAGGTTGAAACGTCCGCCCTCGAGGAAGTGACCGAAGGGCTCCGGCGCCGCATGTCGGGCGCAGCGGAGTTGCGCGTGCCCCTCAGAGTCGACGCCGGCGCCGGCGACAACTGGGATGAGGCTCACTGACGCCGGGCTGCACATATTTCCTGTCGCTCGACACCGACAGTTGAAAGTGAAACTCCGCCCGCTAAGCTCCGGTCAGACGACAGGATTCGGCGCACCCCTTCGCGCGCCGGCCACGGAGGTTACATGCGCAAGCTCCCCGCCATGGTGTTTCTCGCGCTCGCCGCTACCTGCGCTTCGGCTGCGGACAACGGCGTCTATCTCGGCGCCGGGATCGCAGCCGACGCGACGCTCGACGGTGGCCGCTACTTCGACGACCTCGACATCAAGAACCAGCCGTACAAGCTGATCATCGGCTTCCGGCCGCTCGACATTTTCGGCGTCGAAGCGAACTACGTGGACTTCGGCAATGCGAGACTCGACACGAACCTGCCGGACACGGGCGTCGATGCGAATGGGAAGTTCTACGACGCGTTCGCGATCGGCTACCTGCCGCTGCCGTTCGTCGATCTCTATGCGAAGGCCGGGCTCGTCTACTGGGACAGCGACGTGCAGCTGACGACGATCGCGGGCCCGCAGCCCCGCGTCTCCGACAGCGGCACCGACTTCGCGTATGGCGCCGGCGCGCAGGTACGATTCGGAAGTTTCGCGGCACGGCTCGAGTACGAACGCTTCGACGTCCAGGACGCCGACCGCGTCGACATGCTCACGCTCGGCGTTACCTGGACTTTCTTCTAGGCCTCATCCCGATCCGGTTCAAGGCTTGAACGGCGGCGCGATCCGGGCACGGAGCTCCGTGCTAGGATCGCGCCGACTTGCTTTTCGGGGATGTGCTGACGATGGACGACGCGAGCGTCGGGCGCGAGGACATCAAGGTCGAACGCGGCTGGCTGCACTGCTCGACAGCGCAGGTTTCCCGCACCGAGCACCGGACGGTGACGATCGCCCGCATCGACCATGGCGGCTGAGCGGAGGGACGAAGAAGTGATCAAGCAACTGTTGAACGCCATCGCCGTCGCCCTGGTCCTCATCGCGCCAGCGTTCGCCGACGCGGCCAAGGTCGACTTGAGCAAGGTGGTTCTGTCGGACGATGACAAGGTGGCGACTTCGCAGCTGCTGGAATGGCTGCAGGCCCGCAGCTTCGACGCGTCGATGGTGAGCAACGTGCTCGTCTACCGGACCAAGGGAGTTCCGCTCAACATCACGGCACTGCAGGGGTCGGGCGAACTCGATCGCATCGTCTTCCTCTCGTACTACAGCCCGACGCCGGAAGCGAAGGGCAAGCCGGAGTTCGTCGAGCTCGCGCGCAAGCTCAACAGCTCCCAGAACTTCATGCAGGTGAAAGTGGACGAGGACGGCGATCTCGCCATCACTGCGAGCCTCACCTATGTCGATGAAATCTCCGCCCGCGAATTCGACTACTTCGTGGACCTCTTCACGGCGGTGATGAGCCGCTACATCCTCACGGACGAAGCCCTGAAGATGCTGCAGTAAGGCCCGCAGGCCGGATCCGGCCTCGAGCCGGGCGCCAGCCCGTCGACTCGATGCAGCGCCCCATGGCAGGGCGGCACAGCATTGGACGGTTCAGTGAACAGAGCTGTCTATCCCCTTGATCCCCCAGTGTTTGGCCGCAGATTTCCGCCGGCCGTAGGAATTCGCCGACATGAAGAAGGCGTAATTGTTAAGACCGGCCGGATTGGAACTTCGCTATACAAGCCCTATCTAACAGGCCCGAGTGTGCAACGACACTCCCCCGCTTTCCTCCCTGAGCGGGGTCAATACCCGATCTGTTATCCCCAGATCGGGTTAGTCTGCCCCGGTGGCTCTGCCGCCGGGGTATTTTTTTGCAGGCCCCTACTTGCCCCCGAGGAGCTGCCGAAGCCGGCCCCGGGCGGTTTCCAGGCCGCTGCCCGAGTGGGCGGAAAAGAGCTGCACCGTGGCACGGCCTTGCAGTTCCTTCGCTGCAGCGGCCAGCGCGAGCCGCGCCTCGTTGCGCTTCAACTTGTCTTCCTTGGTGAGCAGCACGTGCACGACCCGCGGTGCCGATTCAATCCAGCCGATCAGCTGCCGATCCATGTCGGTCAGCCCGCGACGCGCATCGATGATCAGCACGACGCCGAGCAGGGACGCGCGCCCCGCAAAATATTTCTGGATGAGATCGCCCCAGTGCTCGCGCATGGCGACCGGCACCTTGGCGAATCCGTAGCCCGGCAAATCCACCAGGCGCTCGGCCGCCGTCAGCTCGAAGAAATTGATGAGCCGCGTCTGGCCCGGTGACTTGCTGGTGCGCGCCAGCGAGCGCCGTCCGAGGATGGTATTGATGGCGCTCGACTTGCCCGAGTTCGAGCGGCCGGCAAAAGCGACTTCGCTTCCCTGGTCCACGGGAAACTGCCGCGGGTCGTTCGCGCTCAGGATGAATTTCGCTTGCGGGTAGAGCGCCATGGAGCCTTTGCCGGGTGCCTGGGTCTGGACTTAAATGATTGAAGCTAGTGTACAATTCGCCGCTCTTGAGGGAGCTACGAAGAATGTCGGTTCGGGTCGTCATTGTCGCCGCGCTGTTCGCGGTGGCGCCACAAGCCACAGTTCTCGCCGACGGAAACGCCGAAGCCGGCGCCGCGAAATCGGCCGTGTGCGGCGCCTGCCATGGCCTGAACGGCCATAGCGTCAACCCGATCTGGCCGAATCTCGCCGGCCAGCACGCGAACTACACGGTCGAGCAGGTCAAGGCCATCCAGAAGGGCGAGAAGCGCTCGAACCCGACGATGCAGCCGCTCGTCGCCAACCTGTCCGACGAGGACATCCAGGACATCGCCGCTTACTACGCGACGCAGACCGAATCGGGCCTCGAAGCGGATCCTTCGTACTGGAAGTCCGGCGAAAGGATCTATCGCGGCGGCATCGAGGCGCGCAGCGTTCCGGCCTGCATCGCCTGTCACGGCCCCATCGGCCGCGGCAATGCGCCGGCGAAATATCCGGCCGTGCGCGCCCAGCATGCGCAATACACACTGAAGCAGCTGCACGACTACAAGTCGGGCGAGCGCAAAACCGGTCCCGGCGGCATCATGCAGACGATTGCCGGGCGCTTGAGCGAGGAAGAAATGCGGGACCTCGCCTCGTATATCCAGGGCCTGCGCTGAAGCGCGCGTCCGCGAACCGCGGGCGACGACTGGTTGTCGAAGCCCCGGTTGCCAACTTGCTCGGGAGTAACTTATGACAAGGCTTGCCTGGCTTGCGGCGGTGAGCTGCCTCTTCCTCGCCGCTTGCGGTCAGCAGTCGTCGCCGGCGCCTGACAGCGCGACTGGCGCAACGGCGCCGACCGCCGCCGCATCGGCTCCGGCCGCGGCACCCGCCGCAACATCCACGCCTGCGACGCCGGCTGCGCCGGCTGAAGTCGTCAATGCCGGTGAAGATCTCGAAACGGTGGACTCCGAGGCTGCGGCGACGGCCTCGCCGAGCCCCCTGCTCGCCGCGGCCATGGCTGCGGTACCGCCCGCTGCAGCGCCGGGCAAGTGGAAGAAAAACGAGCACTACCTGGAGCTCGTCCCGACGCAGCCGACGGTGACCAACCTCAAGAGCGGTCACGTCGAGGTGGTCGAGGTGTTCTGGTATGCCTGCCCGCACTGCTACGCGCTCGACCCGCTGATCGACTCCTGGGTCAAGAAGGGCAAGCCCGTGTACGTGGATTTCGTGCGCATGCCGGCCATGTGGAACCCGGGCACGCAGCTCCTTGGCCGCATGTACTACACCGTCGAGGCGCTCGGCCGGCTCCCTGAGATGCATTCCAGGATCTTCGAGACGGCCCACCAGAATCAGCTGACGCTGATCGACCGGGGCGGCGATGCGGTGGCAACCGGGAAGCTCCAGGCTGACTTCGCGAGCCAGTTTGCAATATCGGAAGCCGACTACCTGAAGGAGTACAACGGATTCGGCGTCGACCAGAGGATGCGCCGGGCGGAGCAGCTCGGCCGTGCGTACCTGGTCACGGCGGTGCCCACGTTCGTGGTCAACGGCAAGTACGTGACGGACGTCGGCCACGCCGGCGGCGAGCAGCAGATCTTCGATCTGCTGGACGATCTCGCCGCGATGGAGAAAGCCGGCCGCTGATGCGCAGCGCGGCGAGCGCTCATGATCAACGTATTCGTCAAGCAAGCGCAGGGACTGAAGCGCCTGGACCCGGCGCCCACGACGCTCCCTGACGACGTCATCTGGGTCGACCTCGTCGAGCCGAGCGGCGAAGAGGAACGCATGATCGAGCACGCGCTCGGCATCGATGTTCCGACGCGCGAGGAAATGAAGGAAATCGAGGCGTCGAGCCGCCTCTACGAGGAGCACGGTGCGCTCTTCATGACCGCGACCGTCGCCACCAAGCTCGACACGGACCTGCCGGAAAGCGCGCAGGTCACGTTCATCCTCGCGCAGAACCGCCTCGTCACGAATCGCTACGTCGACCCGCTGCCGTTTCGCCGCTTCATCGCGTACGCGGAGCGTCACCCGGCGAGCTGCACCTCCGCGCCGATCGTGCTCTCGGGCATCATCGAATCGGTCATCAACCGCATTGCCGATGTGCTCGAGCGCGTGGGCACGGATCTTGACCAGCTTTCGACGGAAATCTTCGCGCCGCCGCGCAGGCGCCAGCGCGCGGCACGCAACTTCCGGCTGGTGCTCGATCGCATCGGCCAGGGCGGCGATCTCACCTCGAAGGCGCGCGAGAGTCTCGTGAGCCTCGGGCGGGTGTGCGCCTTCGTGCAGCAATCGCCGCTCCTGAAGCTCGACAAGTCGACGGTCGAGCGCTTCCGCTCATTGAGCCGCGACGTGCTCGCGCTCTCCGATCATTCGTCCTTCCTCGGCAACAAGACGACGTTCCTGCTCGAGGCGACGCTCGGCATGATCAACATCGACCAGAACAACATCATCAAGATCTTCTCGGTCGTCACGGTCTTCATGCTGCCGCCGTCCGTGATCGTCGGCTGGTTCGGCATGAATTTTCAGCACCTGCCCTGGCTGCAGACGGAGCACGGGCCGCTCATCGCGCTCGGGCTCATGCTCCTCTCCGCGCTCATTCCCTACGCGATCTTCAAGCGGCTCGGCTGGCTGTAGCCGGCCGCGCCAGCCAAATCTGCATCATTCGATCAGCTTTGCGCGTTTGGCGGCAATGCACGTACGCGTAGGATTTGCGCGTCACGGGATCGTCGTGACGAATGCGGTTCGCCGCTCGTAACTCCCCAGCCAGGATCGGAGGATGTCATGGATGAGAACCAAGTCATTTCGGTAGAGGAACTGGAAGCCCGCTTCGAGATGGAAACGCTGGTCACCGGCGGCAACGATGTGCTGCCGGACTGGACCTGCAAGTGCGAGTTCTCGAGCAAGTGACGTGAGCGCCGCCGGAGTTCCTGCGCGGCCGTGCACCGGAGCTCCGGCGGCAAACCTGACGGTCACGCCAGCCCGCATGAATTCGCCGCTCCCACGTCTGCGGGACGACGTCGTCATTCGAAGATTCGACGGTGACGCGCGAGCGGCGCAATTCGTCGCAGCCGTCGACGGCCGTCACTTCCTCATCAGCGATGTCGCGGCAGCCCTGCTGGAAATGACGCGCGAAGCAAGCACGCCGACGGCGCTGGCGAGCCGCATGACCCGCGAATTCGGCCGGTCCTATGACACCGCAGAGCTGGAGCGGACATTGCGAACGCGCATACCGGCCGTGTTCTTTCAACGTGAGGACACCGCCCGTCTCGGGGGGCCCCTGTCCGCACGACTGCGGCTCTTCAGCGCCGCTGCGCTCGCGCCGCTCCTCGAGGTTCTGGCAACCGGCTTTGCTCCGATCGTGGCCATCGTGCTGCTGGGCGCCTTCCTGGTCGCTGATGCCGCTGTGGGCGCCGCGCTCTGGCAACAGGGTCTCGGCGTTGCTTCGTCGAGTTCGTTCGCCGGTGCGTTGGCGCTCATCGTCGCGGGCGTTGCGATCCACGAAGTCGGCCACCTGAGCGCGTGCCGCCGCTACGGCGCCACGCACGGCGGCATCGGCGCAGGACTGTACTGGTGCATGCCCGTGTTCTATGCGGAAGTGCATGGGGCCTGGATGCTCGCTCGCAAAGAGCGGGCCGTCGTGGACATCGCGGGAGTCTATTTTCAGTGCGTGTACCTCCTTGTGCTCGCCACCGTCTGGCTCGCCCATCCGTCGGGGACGGTGTTCGTCGCCCTCTGGAGCAGCCATTTCCTGGTGCTCAATACGCTGAATCCGGTTCTGAAATACGACGGCTACTGGCTGCTCTGCGATCTCAGCGGCCGTTACAACCTGCACGCGCAGATTCGCGCCATCGCGCGACAGTCGCTGGACTCGCTCTGGCGCGGCTCCTGCACGCCACCGCCGGCCCGCGATGTCGCATTGCTCGCCCTCTTCCTTGCGCTCGCAACGGCATACTTCGCCTACCTGCTCTACTTCATGGGGCACAACCTGGCCTATGCGGCGAGCAATCTGTCGGGCGACAGGTCCGCGTGGCAGTTGTCTCTGGCATCCATGGGATTGGTGCTGCTGGTTGCCGCGGCCGCCGGTGTGAGCCTGCTACTGGCGCGCGCCGTTCAATCGATCGTCGGCCATGCGCCTCGGTAGCTTGCAGGACCGCCTTTGCGCGCTGACCCGCAGCCGATCGCAGCAGCGGGCGCTCAGCGTGCTGGCGGGAGAGCCGGGCAATGGCGTCCTGATCATGCCGACCACGGTCGGCGCACTCGGTCTCGCGCAGCTGCTGTGTGCGCGCCGCTCCTGTCGCGTTACATCGGGCCCGGTGACCACGGAGCCGCGGTGGAACCTCCTGCCGCACCTGCGAACGCCGGCCGAGATCGTGCGCGAATTCGCCGGGGAGCGCCGCCTTGGTGCGCTCGTCATCAGCTTTCCGGACCAGATCGCGGGCGAAGGCGAATCCTTCGTGACCGTGCGCTTCCTCGGGCTGGAGCGGCGATTTTCACTCCTCGAGGCGGTGCTCGTGCTGCGTCATCAACCGTACGCCTATCAGTACCGCAGCGGCCTGCCATTCGGCGCATTCCAGCTGAAACCGATTCACTACAGCGGTGCCTTCAGCAGCGCCGACCATCGCACCGCGCCGGCTCACCTGACACGCACCCTGCTTTCGGGCCTGGAGGAGGAACTCCGGCGCCCGCCGCCGGACTGGCTTGGCGCCGCCAGCTTCGCGCTGAAAAGCGCCGCGGCGTACGAGTATCGCGTGCGAGAGGACTTGAAGGAGATCGAATCGCTATTGCGTCTCGCGCTCGCCGCCGGCGGCGAGCGCCAGGCGGACCTCGATCCGGTGCTCACGCGCGTAACGTCCCTGGTTCGAGACCCGGCCCGCGCGAGCTTGCGGATCCGGCAGCACTGATATCCGAGCACTGATTGGAGGGTGTCATCATGCAGCGCCGGATCCGGGTGTGGGTGCGATCGATCTGGAACCTGTCGGCAACGATCGTGCTGCTCTGCCTGCCGGGCGGCTGCATGCATGTCCGTCTCGGCGCCAGCGACATGCTTGCGCCGGACGATCCGCCCGTCGCGTCCAGCCTGCCCGCGGGCTACGTCGTCGAAGATGCGCTCATCCGTCGGGCAGAACGCGTCATCGGAATCACTCGCGCGCATCGCCCCGGCAATCGCGTCGTCGTGATCTTCTGCGGCGGCGACAGCTTCCGGCGCTCGCGGGAAGGCGGGTCGGTGCTTGCGGCGCTCGCGCGGGATGCGGACGTCGTACTGTTCGACTACCCGGGATTTGGCACGAGCACCGGGTCGCCGACTCCTGACGCGCTGCTCGACAACGCTCGCGCGACCGCCGATTACGTGGCAAGGCTGCCACATGCGGCCGGCCAGCAGCGCTTGCTCTACGGATTCTCCCTGGGCGGCATGGTTGCAGCCGAGCTCGCAAGGGAGCGACCGTTCGACGCCATGATCCTTGAGGCCACGGCGCCCGATGTTGCGAGCTGGGCCCGGACGCAGATTCCGTGGTACGCAAAGCCCTTCGTGCGGGTCGATCTGGACCCGGTCCTCGCGGACATCGACAGCGTCCGCGCACTGCAGTCATTCAGCGGCCGCATCCTCATTCTTGCGGGTGGCCGCGACGAGCAAGCGCCGCCGGCGCTTTCCCGCAAGCTCGCGCAGGGCCTCACGGCCCTCGGCCGCAAGGCCGAACTGCGTGAGTTTCCCGATGCGAAGCACGGCGAGATCTACAAGGCCCCGACCTATCGGACGGTCATCGACCCGTTCCTCGCAAGCCTGGTGAGCGCACGATGATCGTGCCACTCGACGTGCTGGACCGGGGCATCGAGCCCGTCGCGCAACTGGTGTCCCTGTTGGCGAGGCGATCGCGTCCGCCCTTGCTTGATGGGAACCGCGGAGACTTTGCCCGCGCGCTCCTCGCTTCCCGCTGGCGGTCGGCTGCCCTGCTCCGTCACCTGCGTGGACTGACAAGGCGGGATCTTCACTCGTTTCTTGAATCGCGCGTGCGCTTGCGGGGCGCAAAGCTCTTCGCGGCTGCCTGCGAAACGCGGCGCCCCCTGATTCTCGCCAGCCCCCACACCGAGACGAGTGTCGTCGCGTGCCTCGTCGCCGCACGAAGCTTCGCACCCGTTCGCCGCTTCGCCATTCTCTATCAGGCCGAGGCTCGCAACGCGGGCCTCGATCCCCTGATCCGCACGCTCGGAGTGCGTGCGCAACTGCTGAGCGGCTTCGGCGGCGTCGTGCGCGCGCTCGAAATCCTGCAGCAAGGCGGCTGCATCGCGACGATGCCGGATGTCTACCAGGCGCTCGACGACACGCTCGCCGTTCCGTTCTTCGGGCGCTGGCTCCGGGTCGCGGCCGGCATCCCGTTCCTCGCACACCGATCGCGTGCCCTGATAGTGCCGGGCTACGCGCGCCCTGTTCGCGGACCGCACATCCGAGTGGACATCGGCACCGCCCTTGCCATCGAAGAGTCGACGGGCGTGAATGAACGTCAGTGCATCTTCCTGCTGACCTGCCGGCTGTTCGAACAATTCGAGCGGCTCATCCGGCGCGCTCCCGAGCATTGGATCTACCTCGATCGCCTGCCGCGCCTGTCGACGCGGATGGAACTCGAGCGTGGCGCGTCGGCCGCTGACTTCCTCGCTGCCGTGGTGAACCGTTGCCGGCTGAATCCCGCCCTCGTGCGGCGCGCGCCGGAACTCGCGCGTTTCGACCCGAGGCAATCCGCATGAGCGCAGCGGAGATATTGCGCCAGCTGGCCGCGGAGCGTCTCGACCTGCCGGCCGCACGTTTCGAAGCGGCGGTCTCGCTGCGCGAAGCCGGTATCGACTCGCTCGCCGCCATCGATCTGATCGTGGCGATCGAAGAGCGACTCGGCATCCGGTTTCCGGAACGCGATCTTGAATCCCTGCGTTCGTTCGATGACCTCGCGGCCGCGGTGGAACGTCTGCTTGCCGCGAAACATGCGTCATCGTGAAACGCAGGGTCGTCGTCACGGGGTACGGCGTGATTTCGCCGCTCGGCGCCGACCGCCGCGAATTCGCCGATGCACTCGCGTCCGGTCGATCCGCGATCCGCTTGCTCGATTTCGATGATCACGCAGGCGAGCGCCGCGGGGGCGCGTGGGTGGGGGCACCCGTCGCACGGTGCGCGCCGACGCTTGCGCGCCGTATGGATGTCGATCTCACCGACCGGGTTTCCCGTCATGCGCTGGTCGCTGGTTGCGAAGCCGTCGAGCAAAGCGGCTTGTGCGCCGAACCGGGGCTTGCCGTGCAGGCCGGGGTCTATGTCGGCACCAGCATGGGAGGAGCCCAGAGCATCGAACGTGCGTACGGGGACATGTTCCTGCGGGAGTCGGAACCCCGGCCGTTTTCCATCCTGAGCGCGATGAACAACGCGGCCGCCGGCCATCTGTCGATGCGATTCGGCCTGAAGGGTCCGAATGTCACTTTCTCATCGGCCTGCGCGTCCTCGACGATAGCCATCGGCGAAGCGTTCCACGCGATTCGCGGCGGCCTGCTGGACTGCGCAATGGCCGGCGGCACGGAAGCCTGCCTCGTCCCGGGAGTCCTGCGCGCATGGAGCGCAATGCGCGTGCTGGCTCGTCCCGACGATCGCGATCCGGCGGCAAGCTGCCGCCCGTTCTCGCGCGACCGCCGGGGAATCGTGCTGGGCGAAGGAGCCGCCATCTTCGTGCTTGAGCGGCTGGAGACGGCGCTTCATCGCCGCGCGCCGATCCTCGGCGAGATCCTCGGCTATGGGATGTCCGCGGACGCAACGCACATCACCAATCCGAACGTCGAAGGGCAGTCGCGGGCGATGTCGAACGCACTCACGGACGCCGGGCTCGATCCATGCGACATCGACTACGTCAACGCGCATGGTACCGCGACGCACGCGGGGGATATCTCGGAAAGCGCCGCGATCAAGCGGGTGTTCGGCGCAGCCGCGCGCCGCATCGCCGTCAGCTCGACGAAGTCGGTGCACGGACATTTGCTGGGCGCAGCGGGAGCGGTGGAACTCGCGGCCTGCCTGTGTGCACAGCGCGGCGGCTTTCTGCCCGCAACCATGCACCTGGCGGAGGCGGATCCCGAATGCGATCTCGACTACGTTGCGAATGCTCCGCGCCACGGGGCTGCGATCCACCGCTTCATGTCGAACTCATTCGCCTTCGGCGGCAGCAATGCCGTGCTGATCGGCGGCGCATTTCGCGACTGACAGCGGAAGTTTTGGCGCGCCCGGCCAGATTCGAACTGGCGACCTTCGGCTTCGGAGGCCGACACTCTATCCAGCTGAGCTACGGGCGCGTCGTGCGGGACCCATCGAAGGGGCGCAATGATAGCGGCTGCGGCACCCACTGGCTAACGCTTCGAGCCCCGGGCCACGCGACTCGGAGCCGGCAAATCGCCCGCTAGATCAGGTGTTTATGGGCGCGGCGCGATTCAGTATACTGCGCCGCCTTTTCCCTCCATGCGAACGCCCGGGTGCCCCAGTGAGCAAGCACGATACGCACTTCTTCAACAACTTCAGCGTCGTCATCGGCATCCTCGTCACCGTCGCGATCCTCCTGATCGCGCTCGCGCGCAGCGTCGCTTCGAACACCCAGGTTGAACACGTCAAGACGGACCCGATGCAGGTCCAGGATGTGGATGCGCGCATCCAGCCGTTCGCGCGTATCGCGGTGGCGGGCCAGGACAATTCGGCGATGAAGATTGCCGCACCGAGCGCCGGCGCCGCACCGGCTGCCGCTGCCGCGCCGACCACCGGGGAAGAGCTGTACAAGTCCACGTGCTCGGCCTGCCATGGCCAGGGCATCGGTGGTGCGCCGAAATTCGGCGATCACGCCGCCTGGGCCCCGCGCATGGCGGAAGGCAAGGCGATGCTCTACAGGCACGCCCTCGAAGGCTTCACCGGCAAGAACGGCATGATGCCCGCCAAGGGCGGTCGCCCCGACCTGTCGGACGACCTCATCAAGAAAGCCGTGGACCACATGACCACCGGCATGTAGTGCCGGTCGCTCCTCGAGGCCGTACGCCGGCAAACTTCAGCCGGCACTAAAGGATTCGCGCGCCGTTCCGATGTCCTGGATGGGAACGGAATTCCATGACAGAACGCGCCGCAGCAATTGACGAACTCGTGACGATCGAATCGACGCCGATGGCGTCGCCCGGCCGCGTCATCGTCGTCACTGACGACCACCGGTTCCTCGATACCGTGCGGGCCGACGGGCCGTCCGTCGTGCACGAGTGGGCGGTCGCCCGCTCCCGCGAGCACTTCGTCGAACTCACCGAACCGCCGCCGCTCGCCGTCGTGCTCGACCTCGAGGCCCGCAGCGTCGACGCCGTCGAAATCCTCTACCTGCTGGGCGCGCTGTCGCTGTCGGCCAGGGTGGTGTTCGTGAACGGCAACGACGACGCCGTGCTCGCGAACGCGCACAGCGTCGCGAAGACCGTGGCGGCCGACGTGATCGGCACGCTGCCACGGCCCCTCGACGGCAGCTCGCTCGTGCATCTGCTTTCCCAGCAAGTACACGCCGCGGTGACGGTGAGCGTGGACGAGCTGCACGCCGCGCTTCGCGAGCAGCAATTCATCCTGCACTACCAGCCGATCATCGAGCGCGACGGCAACCGCTGGCAGATGCGGGCGGTCGAAGCGCTCGTGCGCTGGCGGCACCCCGTCCATGGCGTGCTCTATCCCGGCCAGTTCCTCGGCGTGGTGCGCGCGGCGCAGCTCATGACCGAGCTCACCGATTTCGTCATGACCGAAGGCGTGCACCAGGCCGGACAGTGGCGCCAGCAACGGATCGACCTCGGTCTCATGGTCAATCTCGAGCCGCGGCTCGTGCGCGACGTCGGATTCGCCGAACGCCTGGTCCGGCTCCTCAGGCAATTCGACGTGCCGCCCGAACGCTTTACGCTCGAAGTCATCGAGAGCAACTCGGCGCGCGACCGTGAGCTCCTCGTCGATGCGATGAACGCCGTGCGCAAGCAGGGCATGCGACTCTCGCTCGATGATTTCGGCACCGGCAACTCATCGCTCACCGAGCTGCACCGGCTGCCGTTCACGGATCTCAAGGTCGACCGCTCGCTCGTGCACGACATCGTGCGCTCGCCCAAGGCGGCGACCATCGTGACCGGCATCATCGAGCTGGCGCACCGGCTGTCGATCCGGGTGTGCGCCGAAGGCGTCGAAACGGCGGAGACCCTTGCATTCCTCGCCCGCTCGAACTGCGACGCCATCCAGGGCGTGTTCGTCGCGCGGCCGACCTCGGCCGCGAATGTCGAACGCCTGCTCGAGAGCTGGAATCCGGAAAAGTTCGCCGAAAGCCTGCCGCGCGCCCGCTAGTTACCAGCGCAGGCCTTCGATGCGCTTGTCGCGATGGCCGAGAATCCACTGCGCGTGTTCGGAAAGGCAGGCGTAGCCGAGCGAGCGCAGGATCTCGAGCTTGCGATGCTCGCTGTCCGCAATCCTGAGCTCCCGCGCGGCGAGGCCGAATAGCGAGTACATGTAGCGATACTCGCGGATAAGGGCCCGATCGGCCTTGTCGCTGACATACGTTTCGAAGATCACCGCATACACCGGCAGCAATGCCAGGCCCCAGAGCATCAAGCTGCGCGCGCCCTGCGGCAGTATTTCGACCTCCCCACGACGCAGCAGCATCTCGAGCCCGAAGATCACGGCGAGCCCAAGACCCGCGAACAGCAGCCCGAGGCCGACGCGCTCGGTGAGGTGCAAGCGGTTCTCGAAAGCGTCGATGCGCTGGCGGTAATAGAGGAGCTGCCCGGAGCCGTTGACCGGATCCGCATCGCCGACCCATCCCGCATAAGCCTGTTCGTAGCCGCCCGGCAGCCGCCCGCCGTTGGCAACGGCGAGGCGCAGGCTCACCGCGCGCATGGCGGTGCGGATCCACTCGAGCTCGACGTCCTGCTTCTGCAGGAAGCTCTCGTGCGCGAAACCGCCGTCGACGAGCGCGTGCACGCCAGCGATCTCCCAGTAGAACTCGACGCGCAGGCCCTCCGCGAGCGCCCGGTAGTCAAGGTACTTGCGGTGCCAGCTGCTCCGATGCGCCCAGCGCGCAAACACGTAGCCGATTGCAAAGACCGCAAGCACGCCGAGGATGGTGACGGTGCCGACGACGCCCGCCGACTCCTTCTTGAAGGAGACGAGCAGGAACGCCATGAGCGCCCACAACGTATAGCGCGTGCGCAGCGCAAGCGTGAAACTGCCGCGATAGTAGCCGCCCAGCCAGTCGGCGGCGCGAAACAGGCGGTCGAGATAGGCGACCTTCTCGGGCAACGGCGTCGGGCTCGGCAGGGACAGGCGCCGGCCCTTCTTTTCGATGGATTCCGCAAATTCATCGACATCGCGGTTGAACTCGGCGAGACGGCCGAGAACGGTCGCGAGCGATTCCGGAATATCCTCGCGGCTTGCGGCCCCGGCGCCCGTGAACCCGCGAACCTCCACGCCGTTCGGGGCCGACGCGCTGCCGTCGCCGTTCGCGTTGCCGTTCGCGTGGCGCGAACAGCGGATCTCGTAGATGAGGTCGTTGTCCTGGATCGAGAGCAGCGCGCTGCCGCCAGGCTGGTCGTCATCGCCGTTCGCCGCGAGGCCGCGCCGCCGGTACTCGACCACGCGCGCGGTGCCGGCGCGATGGTCGGTTTCCCTGCCGTCCCAGATGACGATGAGAAGCGTGCTGTAGCGCGCGACCAGCATGCCCGCGCGCTGGAATTGCAGATCGCGGCGTACGCGCGTCGTATCGCCGGCCATGTCCGGATTGGCGGGGGCCTTCGCGACTTCCAGGCGCTCGGAGCGCGCAATGATTCGATCGAATGAAGCGCGCGCCTCGTCGGTCGTGAGGTCCGCCCGGCAGACATCCGCCGGCATCGGCAACACGGCCGTCACCGCAATCCCGAGCTCGGCGGCAACCTCCGCGGCGATCAGGTCCGCGCCCTCGGCGAGCGACGTGAGGAGCGTCGGCGTCACGTCGGGATAGGCCTGCTTCAGGCGTGCGAGCAGCTTCGCGACGGCCGCGCGGATCTGCGCGAGCTCGCCGGCGACGAGGTCACGATGCCCGACGACTCCGACGAGAAAAGGGATCTTGTACGCCTCTGACGAGCGCTCCATCATGTGCGCTCCCGCGCAACAGCTCACCAACCCGCCGCGAAGGCTACCAAGAAGCGTGGGGCCCTGACGAGAGGAATGCTCCGCCGTGGCACTGAAGACGCTGCGAATTTTCATTTCCTCGCCAGGCGACGTCGCCGAGGAGCGCCTGATCGCGCGGCGGGTGATCGGGCGCCTCGATTCGCAGGTGGGCGAGGTCCTGAAGCTCGAGGCCGTTTTCTGGGAGAGCCGGCCGCTGGTCGCGACCGCGACGTTCCAGGACCAGCTGCCGAATCCCTCGGCGACCGATGTGGTCCTCGCGATCCTCTGGTGCCGGCTCGGGACCGTGCTGCCGGATCACATCCGGCGCGCCGACGGGAGCCTCTACGCGTCGGGCACCGAATTCGAATTCGAGGACGCGGTCGAGGCGTTCCGGCGCAACGGCAAACCCGACATCCTCGTCTACAGGAAGACCGCGAAGCCCGAATGGTCGGCGGATCCCGGGGTCGCCGGGGAACAGCTCGGCCAGAGGGACGCGCTCGAGCGCTTCGTCACGAAGTGGTTCCACAACGCGGCCGACGGCAGCCTCAAGGCGGCATTTCACTCGTTCAACTCGCCCGGCGACTTCGAGGAATTGCTCGAAGGGCATCTCGCGCGATTGATCGAGCGGCACCTGCCGCCCGGCGTGCGCGCCCGCTCGTCGGCACCGACCTGGCGCCGGGGGTCGCCCTTTCGCGGCCTCGAGCCCTTCGAATCCGAGCACGCGCCCGTGTTCTTCGGCCGGACCGGCGCCGTGGCCAACGTGCTACTGCGACTTCGCCGTCAATCGGGGCGCGGCAAGGCCTTCGTCCTGATCGTCGGCATGAGCGGAGGCGGCAAGTCTTCGCTGGTGCGTGCCGGTGTGTTGCCGCTGTTATTGCAGCCCGGTGTCGTCGGCGAGGCGAACCTCTGGCGTCACGCGATCTTTCGACCGTCCGATGGGCGGGGCGATCCGACGCTCGCGCTGGAGAACGCGCTGATGCAGGCGACAGCCTTGCCCGCTCTTGCGGCGGGTGAGCGCAACACGCTGCCAGAGCGCGTGCGAAGCGCTCTCGATCGACTTGCGGGTGTCGCCGAGACATCGCCGCCCGCGCAGTGCGGCCTCGCTCTCGTCGTCGATCAGCTCGAGGAGATATTTTCCGACGACCGCGTGACCGCGGTGGCCCGCGAGCGATTCATCGATGCGCTGGGCGATCTCGCGCGCAGCGGCCGGGTGAGCGTGCTGGCGACGTTGCGCAGCGACGTGTACTCGCGGTTGGCGGAACTGCCGGCCCTGATCGACCTGAAGGAAGGCGACGGCCAGTTCGACCTGCTGCCGCCCGGGCCGCGCGACATCGGGCAGATCATCCGCGCGCCGGCCGCCGCGGCGGGCCTGCGCTTCGAAGTGCGCGAGCACACCGCGGAACGGCTCGACGACGCCATTCGCGACGCCGCAGCCAGGAATCCCGGCGCCCTGCCCTTGCTCGAATTCCTGCTCGAGGAACTCTACAAGAGCCGCAGCTCCGACGATGTCCTGACCTTCCGGGCCTACGAAGAGCTGGGCGGGGTCGAAGGCGCGCTCGCGCGGCGCGCCGAACTGGTAGTCGACGCGCTGAGCAGCGATGGGCGCGATGCCCTGCCCGCCGTGTTTCGCGAACTGGTTGCACTCGGCGTGGATGACGACAGCAAGGCGCTGCGTCGCACGGCGCCGCGCACGGCGTTTCTGACAGCGGCGGCCGCCGAGGTTGTCGATGCGCTGCTCGCCGCGCGGCTGCTCGTAAGCGCGGTCGACTCACAGGGCGAAGCGATCATTTCGCTCGCCCATGAGGCGCTGCTCGAGTTCTGGCCGCGGCTCGCCGAGTGGCGCGAGAGGAATCGCGAAAACCTGCACGTTCATGCGCGTGTCGCCGCCGCCGCGAATACCTGGGAGAAACAGGGACGCAGCCCCGACTTCCTGCTTGCACGCGGCAAGCCGATCGCGGAGGCGCAGGCGCTGGTCGCGGACGGCGTGCGGCTCTCGGCGCTCGAAGCGGATCTCGTGGCGTCGTCCGAGCGTCGCGCGCGCAATTTCGCGCGCCTGCGCGCGGGCGCGATTGCCGCCCTCGCGATGCTCGCCATTGCCGCGAGCGTCGCGGCGTACCTCGCGAAGCAGCAGTCGAACGAGGCCCGCATCCAGGCGACCACGGCGCAGCGCACGTCGGACTTCATGGTGAATCTCTTCAGCGTCGCCGACCCGCAGGAAAACCGCGGTGAAACCATCACCGTGCGCGAGATCCTCGATCGCGGCGTCGCCGAGATGCGCAGCTCCCTCACCGGCGAGGAGACCGTCCGCACCAATCTGCTGCGCTCGATGGGACAGGCCTACAACGGCCTTGGCCTTTATCCCAAGGCGCACAGCCTCTTGCAGGAAGCGGTGGCGGCGGCCGAGAAGACCGGCGTCAAGGCGGACATCCTCAAGGCGGATCTCGCGCTGGCCGCCAATCGCTACGTCGACAGCGACTACCGGGCGTCGGCAAAGCTCTATCGCAAGTCGCTCGCTGAAGCCGACGAGCTCTACAGTCGCGCAAGTCCGGCCGCGACCCAGGCGCTTTCCGGGCTCGCGGACAGTGTGTATGCACTGAACGACGCGAAGGAAGCGGAACGCCTGTATCGCGAAGCGCTCGAGATCGATCTCAAGCTGCACGGCGAGCAGAATGCGGACACCGCCCGCTCCTTGAGCGGGCTCGGCTGGTTTCTTTACTTCGAGGGCCGCTACCGCGAGGCGGAGCCGGTCTGGCGCCGCGCGCTTACGATCCGCCGCGCGCTCTTCGGCGAACGCCACGCCATGGTCGCCGAGAGCATGAACAATCTCGGCTCGCTCTTCTATCAGATGGGCGACTACGGGGCTGCGCGGGACATGTGGGACCAGGCCCTGCCCGTCTATCGCGCCGTCTTCGGCGACGTCCATCACGAAACGGGGCTCGTGCTCAATAATCTCGGCCGGGTGGATCTGTTGCAGAACGATCTCGCCGGCGCGGAGCAGAATCTTTCAGAAGCCCTCGCCATGTGGCGCAAGCTCCTCGCGCCGGAGCACGATGACCTGATCCTGCCGATCAACAGCATGGGGATGGTCAAGCTCGCGCAGGGCGACTACGCGGGTGCGCGGCAGCTCTTCGAGGAGGCACTGCGCATCGCGCGCCTGCACAAGCACTGGATGCTGAATCAACTGCTGGCCAATCTCGCCGACGTCGACGTGCGAGCCGGGCAATTCACCGAGGCGCGGGCGGCGCTCGACGAGTCGCGGGCGGCGCTCGACGCGCAGTACGGTGATGGCCTCAGGCAGGCCGAAGCGTGGCGGCTCGCGGTGCTCAACAGCATCCTTGCGAGTTACGAGACCGAGCAGGGCCGCTTCGATGAATCCGAACGCCTGCTGCTCGCCGCCCGGCCGGTGCTCGAGGCCCGATTCGGCAAGAAGAGCCTTTACGTCGCCGATGCAGACCGGCGGCTCGAGCGACTGCGCACGAAACGGGGCAAGCCTTCAACAGCAAGCCATGGATTGCAGTAAGGCGCCGGATGGGCGCGCGCCGCGTCGACATTTCTTACAGTTGACGACAGCGGCGAGTGGACCGACCGAGCCAGTCGGCGGCTAACCGGTTGTAATGCTGCAGAACGGCGGCACGAGGCATAGTCCTTGCTTCCTTTGGGGTAGCTGTTCAAGACAGAGCGGCGACTATTGTCGAAAAGGGAGCTCGAAGTGCGCAGAACCAGCCAGAAAATCCTGCTGACGGTGATCGGAAGCGCGGCGCTCGGACTGTCCGGCATTGGAGCCGAGGCACGCGGAGTCGCGGTCGACTTCGAGGGCGCATTCGACAACAACGGCAACGACTTCACCTTCGGTCAGTCGTTCGTGCTCGACCGGCAGAACAACGCGTCGTGCGAGCCGGTCTGCTCGCCGATCAATCTGGGGTTCGATGTCAATTTTGGCACCGGCACCGAATCGGGCGTCTACATCAACGAAAACGGCATCCTGTCCTTCGGTACGCCCCTGCCTGGCTTCAACCTGCCCTTCAGCGGGGCTGCGAATCTCAGCGATCTCGGCGTGCCGGTGATTGCTGCGTACTACACCGATCTCTCCACCGCCGTGTATGTGCGTCCGACGGGCAACCCGACGCTCGGCGACGGCGAACTCTTCTACTCTACGGGTGCGGCCGATCCTCACGCGGATTCGCTGGGCGCGTATTCGCACGCCGAAAGTGAATCGGCGTTTCGCATCACCTGGAACGCCGTGGGCTCGGAATTCGGAGCCATCTCCACGCAGATCTACCTGTATGCCTTCACCGGCGCCGGCAGCGTCCTCGGTGACTTCGACCTTCGTTACAGCTATGGCTCGGAGGGCACGCCCGATCTGTCCTCCGGCCCCTTGAGCGGCTTCGTGCTCGGAGCGAATTCACTGCAATCGTCCGGCCCCTACGTAACCAGCCAGGACTACTACTTCTGTTTTCGCGGCGGCGCGCTTGCGAATTGCGGCGGCACGACGACCGTCGTGCCCGAGCCCTCGACATTGGCCCTCATGGGTGGGGTGCTGCTCGCCCTGCCGCTCGTTCGCTGGTTCCGACGCCGGCGATCCTTCAAGTCCGGCCAATAGCCGGACGCCTCAGGGCGCCAGCTTTTTCAACAGCGCTTCGGCATCCGCGCGACCGTCGAAGGGACGGTCGTCGGCAAGGATCGTGCGCAGTAGCGCGACAGCCTTCGCCGAATCACCGCTGCGCGCGAGCGCTTGCGCATAGTGATACTCGATGTCCGGCGCATCCCTGGATGCGGAAGCGGCAGCCGCCAGGACCTTCAATCCCTCGCTCGTCTTGCCGGCTTTCAGCGCGATCCACCCATACGTGTCTGCAATCGATGCGCTCTTTGGTGCGAGTTCGTACGCCTTGCCGGCCGTCGATAACGCGCGCGGATCCTGCGCGCCGTCGTAGAGCCCCGCGAGATTGTTGAGCGCCACGACGTTGCGTGGATTCGCCGCGACGAGGATCTCGTATTGCGCGATCGCCTCGCGCGGGCTGGAAGAATTCATGTAGGCATCGGCGAGCAACATGCGCACGAAGTCCTCGCGCGGATGCTGCTTGAGCCAGGAGGTGAGCGGCTCGGTCGCGTCCGGCAACCCGGCGCGTCGGCGCGCCTGAAATAGCCGGGCGGCGAGCAGCGCACTGTTCGACAGGCGGGAAGCGGCTTCGTATGCCCGTGCGGATTCCGCGAAGCGCTTGTTCGCGAACTGGGCCTCGCCTTCCAGCAAGAGCGCGAGCACATCCGCCGGATGTTGCTTGCGCCAGGCAACTGCGCGCGCCACAGCGGCATCGCCGCGGCCGGCCGCAAGATCGATGCGCACCAGCATTTCCGTGGCGGCAATCCCGCTTCCCTGCAGTACCAGCGATTGTTCGGCGGACACCTGCGCCGCTTGCAGCTGGTTCACCGCGAACTGGGCCTTGCTGAGGTCAAGCCAGTACGCTGCCTTGCCAGGTTCCCGATCGAGCGCGGCGCGAAAATGGGCAAGGGCATCGTCATAGCGGCCGGCCGAGAAGTAGAGCCGCCCGACGGCGTCGCGCACGTCGGCACGATCCGGCGCGGCGGCGAGCACCTCCGAGAGCACCGTATCGGCTTCAGCGCTGCGGCCATCCCGCAAGTCGAGCGCCGCCAGCAGCAGGCGCGGCTCGATCGCCTTGGCGTCGGCGCTGCGAACTTCCTGCAGGCGTGTCCGCGCGCCTGCCGTGTCGCCGCGTCGAATCGCGAGCTGTGCGAGAGCGTAGCGCGCATGGACGTTGGACGGATCGGTCTTGAGTGCCTCCTCGAGGCTTGCGGCCGCTTGCTCGGGGTGCCCCGTGCTGACATCGAACGTCGCGAGATTCAGCAATGTGGAGCTGCCATCGCCATCGTCGCCGGCGGCAATGGCCGCGCGCGCTTTTTCGGGCTGATCGAGGCGTAGCTCGATCTGGGCCAGGAGCCTGCGGGCCGCGGCATCGGCGGGCCAACGGGCGAGGTAGACCTGAAGCTGCTCCTCGGCCTGATGCAGATCGCCCTTGGCCATCTGCACGACGCCGAGCAGCCGTTGACCGGGTGCAAAGTCGGGTGCGTCGTTCACGAGAACGTACAGCGTCTGCGCGGCTTCGTCGTACTGACGTCGCATCAGCGAGATACGGGCGGTCAGGAAGCGGGTCATGACGCTCCCGGGCGCGAGCGCCGACAGCTGCTGGCTGGCCTTCGAGGCTCCGTCGATGTCGTGCCGGGCGAGACGCACTTCGGTCAGCAGGCCGAACGCCGTGGCGGCGCTTGCCGTCGGCAGCTCGCCATGATCGTTTGCGATGGCGGTGGCAAGCGCACGCTCCGCTTCGGGGTACTGGCCGCGTGCGGCATGGAGGCTCCCGCGCGCGAGCCAGGCCTCCGGCGAATCCGGGTCGTAGGCGATGACGGCATCGAGTTCCTGGAACGCGCGGCCGGCGTCCGACTTCGCATAGATCGGCGCGAGTCCGATATGCGCCGCCGTTAGCCTGCCGTCGTGCTCGAGCGCGGTCCTGAACGCCTGCTCCGCTTCGTCCGTTCGTTGCAGGGCGAGCAGCGACTGGCCCCGATAGAGCGATCGCTGCGGTTCGGCGAGAACGAGGCGATTGGCATCGATTTCGGCAAGCAGCCCCGCGGCGTCGCCCTTCAACAAGCGAAGCTTCGCGAGCAGGATCGACGTCTCAAGGTCGCGTGGAGCGCCGCCGGCCAACGCGCGGCCAAGGTCCAGGTCTGCCGCTCCCGCGTCGCCCCAGTGCAGGTTGATTTGCGCCGACAGCAGGCGAGCTTTGCGATTGTCCGGTTCCTTCGCGAGCGCATTGCGCAGCTCGATCATCGCCGCGCGATACTGGTGGGTGGCGATGGATTTCTGCGCGCGCTCGATGCGCGTCGCGGTCGAGGTGAAATAATCGCAACCGGCCAGGCAACTGCCGATGACCAGGCCGAGAACCCATGCACGGACGGATCGCCGCGTCATGATCCCCACCTCGTCCGCCAGAACGTCTCGAGGTTTGCGCGGGCGGCGGCGCAGTCGTTCCCGCAAGCTGCACGGACCGCCGCTACCCGGGAAGCTTGCACGGTTCGCAGCGACGCGAGGCCGTACCAGAGCGCTTGCGAGTGTGCCGACGCGAACGCGCGGTTTCCCACGACGTATCCGTACCAAAGGACCCAGCGCTCTCGCGCCCCGCCTTCCAGGACGATCTCGTTCAGCGCACGCGGAGCCGACAGGGTCCTTTGCTCGACAACCGCGAGACGCTCGAGGCCCCCGAGAATGGAGTTGTCGGCGCTCGCCAGCTCTGCGCCTTCGCGCTGCTCGTCGTAGTGCGCGACATAAATTTCCACCGCGTCCTGCGCATGGCGATAGAGCGCGGATGCCTCGCGGGTGGCTCCGATGAATCGCGGCTTCCAGTTTCCCGTTGCGGGCAAAGGCCCATCCCATCCGGGAACGCTCGCAGTCAATGCCGCCGGTGCGCCAACCGGGGCGGCCGCGTACGGCGCCCGGGCGAGCAGCAAGGGCCCAACCGTGAATCCGATGGCGCCGGCGATCGCAACGGCCCAGCGCGATCGAGAACCGCCGCTCGTGGTCGCAGGCTCGACCCCAACGCCTTTCTGGTAGCGCAGCCGCAGTCGGCTCGCGGCGATGAAATATACGACGAGCACGCCGGCGAACAGCCACCAGCCGAACGCGGCATGCGCGCCGACGAGCTTGCTTTGCATGTCGCTCGCGACGCCGATGAGCACGAGCAGGTAGATCCGGATCCAATTGCCGAGGAGCGCCAACCCCGCGGCAAGCGCAATGAGCCGCAACCGGTCGCGCCACTGGCAACGCAGGAGTTCGCCGTAGAGCGTCGCGAGCGTCAGCGCGATGAGGAGGTAATTGAGGCCGCTGCAACCGTCCGCAATCCTGAAGTTGCCCGCCGCCACCTGCACGACATCGCCCGCGATGAAGACTGAAATGCCCGATGCCCGCAGCAGGAAACCGACCACCGTTGCCGCCAGCCACTGAAGGAGCGGGATCAGCGCGCTCCACAGCGGCACCGCGAAATACAGGAAGGCAATTGCAAACCCACAAGCCCGCGCGGCGGCGCGACCGGCGAACGTGGCGATGCCGAGCACCGCGATTGCCGGCCATAGCAGCTGATGCAGCACCTGCAGGTTCGCGCGCAAGCAGACGACCCACGCGACGCTCGCCGCGACGAGCAGCACCGCGGCGGCGAGATCCGGCTGGATGCGGGCCGTCCAGATTGCGTGACGCTCGCGCACCAGCAGCCCGAGTGCAATGAGAGCCACGATCCAGCCATGACGATAGGCCCCGAGGTGCCATTGCGCGGCGAGCGAGGTGACGGTCGGCCAGTAAAACCCGACGGCGGCAATGAGCACCGCCGGGACAAGCAATTTCGACATGGCCCTAGCCTTACCTACGGGGCGGGCGATGGCAACCGCAGCTGTCACCCTTTCACTCAGGGACGCTGGTGCAAACGATCCAGGCGGCGCAGTGCCAGGGCTTCACCCAGATGGCGCTCCAGGATTGCCGGGTCGCCGTCGAGATCGGCGATGGTTCGGGCGACTTTCAGAATCCGGTGGTGGGCACGCGCCGACAAGCGGAATTTCTCGGTCGCGCGATCGAGCAGGAGCCCGCCAGCCCGATCCGCGCGGCAATAGCGATCGACCTCCGTGTTGCCGAGCCGCGAGTTGCAGCAACCCTGGCGTTCGATCTGGATCGCGCGCGCGCGCCCCACGCGTGCGGCGACGGTTGCGCTGCTTTCTCCGCGGGGTCCGCGCTGGCGCCAGAGTGCCGTTTCAACGCGCGGAACCTCGACGTGCAGGTCGAGGCGGTCGAGGAGCGGTCCGGAAATCCGGGAGCGGTAACGCGCGACCTGCTCGCCGGTGCAGCGGCAATCGCCTGCGGGATCGCCGTGATGTCCGCAGGGACAGGGATTCATCGCCGCGATGAGTTGAAAGCGGGCCGGGTACTCCACATGCGCGGCCGCCCGTGCAATGGTGATGACTCCCGATTCCAGCGGTTCGCGCAGCACTTCGAGAACGTGGCGGCTGAATTCCGGCAACTCGTCGAGGAACAGCACCCCGTGATGGGCGAGTGAAATTTCACCCGGCCTTGGATCGGGCCCGCCGCCGACGAGCGCCGGCGCGGACGCCGTGTGGTGCGGGGCACGGAACGGACGGCGGCGCCAGGCACCCGGACTGATCGGACGGCCGACGATCGACAGCACGGCGGCCGTTTCGAGCGCTTCCTCATCGGTCATCGGCGGCAGGATTCCGGGTAGCCGCTGCGCCAGCATGCTTTTGCCCGTGCCCGGCGGGCCGACGAACAGCAGGCTGTGCGCACCTGAGGCTGCCACTTCAAGCGCGCGCCGCGCCTGCGCCTGTCCGTAAACCTCACAAAGATCGGCCCCGCTCGGTGCGGCCGGCGGCGAAGCGTTGCACTCGATCCGCGGAAGACGCGCTTCCTCGCGCAGATGCGCGCGCACGTCGAGCAGGGTGCCCGCCGCGTAGGCCGTCGCGCCCTGGGCAAGCGCGACCTGATCCGCGCTGGCGGCGGGAACGACGAGGGAATTTCCGCAACCGCGCGCAGCGAGGGCCGCGGGCAGCAGGCCGCGCACCGCCCGAACTTCGCCCGTGAGCGACAGCTCGCCGTAGAACTCAGTGCCCGCCAGTTTCTCCGCCGGCAGCTCGTGCATCGCGGCCAGGATGCCGAGCGCGATGGGCAGGTCGTAGCGGCCGCCGCTCTTCGGCAGGTCCGCGGGCGCAAGATTCACGATGACGCGGCCTGACGGAAAATCGAAGCTCGAGTGTTCGATAGCCGATCGCACGCGGTCGCGACTCTCGCGCACGACGGTCTCCGGCAGGCCGACAATATTGAAGGAAGGCAGGCCGGGACCCGTGTGAACCTCGACCTGCACGAACGGCGCTTCGATGCCGACCTGCGCCCGGCTCAAGGCAACGGCAAGGCCCATCGTCCCTCCCTGGACGAAAAGGGGACAGATTTATTTTTTCGCATATCGGGTGCCGACGACCGGATACTCGAAAAAATAAATCTGTCCCCTTTTCCCCTATTTGCGTTTCTCCGCTTCCAGCTCCGCGAGGCGTGCCTCGAGCTTCTCCAACAATTCGCGCGTGCGCCGGAGCACGGCCACCTGCACGTCGAATTCCTGGCGCGTGACCAGGTCGAGCTTCACGAGCCCCGACTGCAGGATGGAGCGGAAATTTTCCTCGAGATCGCTCTTGATGCCGAGCACGCCGGCTGGCACGGTGCGCGCGAGGCGCTGTGCGAGGTCATCGAGCATCTTCGGGTCGATCATGATTTCTCCATGCTAGCGAGTGCGTGTGAGGTACCGGAGCAGGCAAAACTGCGCAGTCGGTCCAGAAAGCGCCCGCGGGGGCGCAGTTCACATCTAAGCCATTGAAAAGCATCGATTGCAGGTCCCTTCCGGCCTCCCAATCGGGGGCATTGACAATTACTGTTAAACTGCCGCCCGTAACGTATTGGGGTGATTCATGAAAATGGTGACCGCGATCATCAAGCCGTTCAAGCTCGACGACGTCCGCCAGGCCCTGGCGGAGATCGGTATTCAGGGCATCACTGTGACCGAGGTCAAGGGCTTCGGACGGCAAAAAGGTCACACTGAACTGTATCGAGGAGCCGAGTACGTCGTTGATTTCCTTCCAAAGGTAAAGCTCGAACTCGCGGTTGACGATAACCGGGTCGACCAGGTGGTCGAGGCCATCACCAACGTAGCCCGGACGGGCAAGATCGGCGACGGCAAGATTTTCGTGACGGAACTGTTGCACGCGGTGCGCATTCGCACCGGGGAAGTCGACTCGCAGGCCCTCTAGGCCCGGAGGTTCATATGTTGCGGTCCCTGGCATTCATTGCGGCATTGGTCCTGTCGGCAGCTGCTTCGGCGGCGGTCTACAAGTGGATCGACGCCCAGGGCAATATCCATTACAGCGACCGCCCGCCGAGCGAGACCATCGAGGCGCAGGTCATCAACATCGACTCGCGTCCGTCAAATCGCGAGCGCGTTGCCGTGCGCCGGAGCGCCAGCCAGCAGCAGAGCCAGTCCACGGCGCAGGCCGACGGTAAACAGCGGGCGGAACAGGCGACGCAGCAGGCCGTCAATTCGGACGTAGCGAAGTCGCGTGCGAAGCAGTGCGAAGAAGCGAAGACGCGGTATCAGACCGCGGTTGAATCGCACAAGCTCTACAAGTTGGGCAAGAACGGCGAACGCGAATACCTGAGCGACACCGAACTCAGCCAGGCGCGGCTCGACGCACGCCGCAACCTCGACGAGTCCTGCGGAAGCTCGGCGTCCTAAGCGCGCCGCGCGCCCTCCTCCTCGACCGATCGCCGGGTGATGTAGCGCCCGGCTTCCTGATACATTTCCCCGCATGAACGCTGGAATGATCGGCCTTGGCGCCATGGGCATGAACATGGCGCGGAACCTCCACAAAGCGGGCCTGCTAAGCGGCGTGTGGAACCGTACGTCGGCCAAGGCCGAGGCGCTCGCCGCCGAACTCGCGTCGAGGGCGGCGCCGAGCATTCGCGAACTGGCGTCCGTCTGCAACGCACTGGTCCTGTGCGTATCCGCCGACGAAGATGTCGCGGCGGTGGTCGATGAGCTCGCGCCGGCGATGCAGCGCGGCGGTCTCGTGATCGACTGCTCGACCGTCAGCGCCGGCACGGCGCGTGCGGCTGCGGCCAGGCTCGCCACTCACGGCATCGACTTCCTGGATTGTCCGGTGAGCGGCGGCGTCGAGGGCGCGCGGCTTGGAACGCTCGCGATCATGGCCGGTGGCGATGCCGCGGCCTTCGAACGCGCACGGCCCATCCTGCAGGCGCTCGGTAAGACCATCGCCCGCATGGGCCCGAGCGGCGCCGGACAGGCGACCAAGGCCACCAACCAGATCCTCTGCGCGGGCGCGATCCAGGCTGCCGCCGAAGCGATGGCCTTCGCCGAAGCGGAAGGGCTGCCGCTCGCGCAGGTGATCGAGATCCTGAGCAAAGGCGCGGGTGCGAGCTGGTACTTCGTCAATCGCGCGCCCTTCATGGTGAACGGTTCGTTTCCCGCCGGTTTTCGCGTGCGCCTGCACGAAAAGGACCTGCGAATCTGCCGCGACATGGCCGCGCGTCACGGCGCGACGCTCCCGATGGTCGAGTCGACGCTCGATGACTACGAGCAGCTGATCAATGGCGGGCACGCGGATGAGGACATCTCGGTGCTCTTTCGCCTCAAGGAAAAGCCGTTCGGCGGAACTTGAATGAACGCGGCCAACCCATCGCCAGTACCGGCGGCGCGGGATGCGGTCGGAGCGGCGTTCTACCTGCCGGATTTCTGCTCGACGCGGATCGTCTTTCTCATCGTCCTCATCGCGGAGCTCGTCGCCCTCGTGCTGACGCTCGCGGGCACGTCCGAACTCGATTTCTGGAGCATGCTCGCGCGCACGAGTTTTTTCCTGCTGTGGATCGGCCTCGGCTCGGCGGTCGTCCTGTGTGCCCTGCGCTCGAGCCTCGCCCGGCTGACCGTCGCACGCGCGTCCGCGATGGCGCTCCTTTGTGTCCTCGCGACGACGCTCCTCGTTTGCGAACTGGTGTATCGGCTCGGTGAGGCGTACGCGCCGGCCGGAACGGAGATCGGGGCGCTGTTCCCGTCGGATCACGCGCCGTTTCTCGTGCGCGGCGGGTTCATCAGCCTGATCATCGGCGCGCTGGTGCTCCGTTATTTCTACGTGACGCACGAGTGGCGCCGCAACGTCGAGATGGAAGCGCGTTCACGCATTCATGCGTTGCAGGCGCGGATACGGCCGCACTTCCTCTTCAACAGCATGAACACCATCGCGGCGCTGACGCGCAGCAATCCGCGACAGGCGGAGGAAGCGGTCGAGGACCTGGCGGATCTCTTTCGCGCCAACCTGAGCGAGGCTCGCGCGCAGATACCGCTGAAGGAGGAACTCGAGGTCGCCCGCATCTACCAGCGTATCGAGGAGCTGCGCCTCGGCAAGCGCCTCAAGGTGGAATGGCGCGTCAACGAAGTGCCGATGCGGGCGCTGGTGCCGAGCCTCCTCATCCAGCCGCTGCTCGAGAACGCGATCTATCACGGCATCGAACGGCTGCCCGAGGGCGGCACCGTCATCGTCGCCGGCGAGCGTGACGGCAACAGCTTGAGGCTCTCCGTCGCCAATCCCATGCCGACGGAGTCGCAGGCGGGTGAGCGGGGCCGCGAAGGCAATCGCATCGCGATCGCCAACATCACGCAGCGGCTGGAACTGGCATTTCCGGGCAAATCCGGCATCGAGACCGAGCAGTCCGACGGCAATTACATCGTCACGCTCACCTTTCCCTGCGTCGAGCCGTCGTGAGCGGGCCGCTGAAAGTCCTGATCGTGGACGACGAGCCGCCGGCGCGCGATCGCCTGCGGCGTCTGGTCGAGGAGCTGGGAAGCTGCGAATGCGTCGGCGTCGCGGGCACCGGCCAGGAGGCGCTCAAGCTGAGCGATGAGCTGAAACCCGACGTCATCCTGCTCGATATCCGCATGCCCGGCATGGACGGCGTCGAAGCCGCGCGCCATCTCGCGGGGTTCGAAACGCCGCCCGCGGTGATCTTCACCACCGCCTACGATCAGTACGCGCTCGATGCCTTCGAAACACAGGCGGTCGGCTATCTGCTGAAGCCCGTGCGCCGCGAAAAGCTCGAGCGAGCGCTCGAAGGCGCCCAGCGGGCGACGCGTGCACAGCTCGCAAGCCTCGCGAAAGTCAGTCCCGGCGCCGCCCGGCGGTCGCATATCGCCGTGCGCACGCGTGAAGGGCTGAAATTGCTGCCGGTCGATGAAGTCCGGGCATTCATCGCCGACCAGAAATACACGACGATCCGCCACCCCGACGGCGAACACCTCATCGAGGAATCACTGCGCTCCCTCGAGGACGAATTCGATCCGGACTTTGTCCGTATCCACCGCAACGCGCTGGTGGCGGTGCGGCACATCGAGACGGTCGAACGGGTCGCCGACGGCGGTTATGCGGTCCGGCTGCGCGGAATCGCGGAATCGCTCACGGTCAGCCGGCGCCTGGGCGGCGACCTTTTGCGGCGCATTCGATCCCACGACTGATTACTGTGAGGCCGCTCATGGAAAAGCGGCCGCCAAAACGGCCGAATAGGCCCCCGAATCCAGGAACGCAAGACGCGTACCCCATGAGCGCCGCCGATCCTCTCGCCGATACCCTGCCGAATCTCGAGCTGGGCGCCCGGCACCATACCGAGCTCTCCGCCGTCCGTTTCAGCCTGCTCGCCGTCATCGCGCGAGTGACGACGACGCCGAATTCACACGTGGACTCCGTTGCGGCCCTCGCCCGAAACCTCGAGCGTGCGGTCGTCGTCCTCTCCAACCCGAATCCGGTGGAGTCGGCACGCCGCTGGCTGACGGAATCCGCGCGTGCCTGGGCGACGCTCGACGTGCTGTTCGCCGACACCAAGGGCAGGGACGAGCGCGCCGGCCGCTGCGCGTGGCGCGGCGTCACGGGACAGCTGCAGAGCGAGCTCAGGCGCGTGCTCGAGATCGAATACGCCCATCTCCTCGCGGGCGGCGGGAGCGTCAAGCAAGCGACGGAGCGCCTGCGGCGCGATTGCAATGACCTTTCGATCGACGTCGCCGCGGCCGATGCGCTGCGCCGGGCGCTCGGCGACGCCGACATCGACGAGAAGCAGGACTGGTTCGGCACCTACCTGCAGCAGTGCTTCGCGCTCGCGGAGTACATGCACCGCAACGTGCTCGGGCTGAACCAGATCCTGAGCGACCACGAAGCCATGCGCTGCGCGACCGCGATGAGCGGCGCCGTGCGCGTCAGGGCTCCTTAAGCAGACTCACCGGGATTGGATTGGCTTTCGTCAGGGTCTCCCTGGCGTGCGCGCCTGTGAATCCGGCGCGTAGTCGAACGAATCGAACAGCAGCTCCCCGTCGGCGAGGTCCGCCTTCGGGTACCCGTGGCGAATGGCATCGATCATCGCCGGCGGGCCGCTCGCGTAGACGGTCGCTTGCGCGAGCGAACCTTCTTCGACGAGCGCCGCGTCGTGCACCCATCCCTTGCGACCTGGCCAAGGGTCGTCCGCCTCGACGTTGGAGAGCACGGGGCGATATTTCAAGTTGGGATAGCGCCGCGTCCACCCGTCCACCTGCGCGTGCTCGTAAAGATCGACGGGACGGCGCGCGCCCCAGTAGAAATGAAACTCACGCTTCGATCCCCGCTCGAGGGCATGACGCAGCATCGACTTGAGCGGCGCGAAACCGGTGCCGCCTGCGATCAGTACAGCCCGCCGCCCGGCATCCTCGCGATAGATGAACTGGCCGATCGGTCCCTCGATGCGCAGGAGCGCCCTCGGCTTCATCGTCGTGAAGACGCTCTCGGTGAATTCGCCGCCCGCGACCCGGCGCACGTGAATCTCGATGAGCGCGGAATCGTGCGGCGGGCTTGCGATCGAAAAGCTGCGGCGGCGGCCATTCGTCAACATCACGTCGACGTATTGCCCGGGCTGGAACACGAGCGGCTCCACCGCCGGCATGCGCAGGAACACGGCCATCACGTCGGGAGCCAGCAGGTCCATGCGCTCGACGCGGCATGGCAGATTCTTGATGGGCGCTTCGCTCGCGCGAAAGATCGCGCGCGCCTCGATGACCAGGTCCGAGTCCGCGCGAGCCTGGCACAGGAGCCCGAAGCCGGCACGTTCCTCTTCGTCCATGAGCCCGGGCGGCCGCCCGGCCGGATAATGAATGCGTCCGCTCAGGATGCGCGCACGGCAGGAGGAGCAATTGCCGCCCTTGCAACTGTGCGGCAGGTTGATGCCGGCGCGCAGCGCCGCTTCGAGAACCGGTTCGTCGGGATTGGCGTCGAAGCTGCGTCCGTCGCCAGCGATTGTGACGTGGTGCCTCAGGCGGCCTTGTTGGCAGTGACCGGCTGGCTGCGCCGGCTACCGAGCCATTCGGTGATCGGCTTCCACTGTTTCCAGTCGGGCCAGGCGAGGTATTCGGGCAGCTCGAAGATGCTCAAGCCCCGCGTGTAGGCACGCACGTAGTTCTGCGCTTCGCGCAGGGCCGCGAGATAGGGAACCTTGATCTCTTCCAGAAAATCGTCGAGCTCTTCGAAGATGAGCGTGTTTTCCTTCACGCGGTTCGCGACGACGGCGACGCGCGCGAGCTTGTTCTCGATTTTCGCACGGCCGAGGAGCTCGCCGAGAAATCGCTGCGTCGCCCGGATATCGATCGTCGACGGCAGCACCGGCACGAGGATGGTATCGGAGCGGCGCAGGAGTTCGGAAAGGTCGGGCCCGTGGATGCGCGCGGGCGCATCGATGATGACGGCGTCGCAATCGCGCGGCGTGTGCCGCAAGCCGTCGCGAAATCCCTTGACGCCGATGACGGGGACCGCGTCCTGCGGGCGGGCCGCGAGCCAGTCGAGGCTCGACTGCTGCGGATCGAAGTCGGCGAGAGCCACCTTGTCGCCATTGACGGCGCAGTAAGCCGCGAGGTTAGTCGCGAGAGTACTCTTGCCGCTGCCACCCTTGGAATTCAGCACCATGATGTGACGCATGCAAACACCCCTTCGCTGCTCGCGCGTAAATTAGCTGTGGACGGGCGCGAAGTAAATGCGCTTGTGGGCGCTAGTCGATGCCAAGCCCCGGCCACAGCTGGTCGATTCTTGCACGGACCTCGGCCGACATGGTGATTTGCCTGCCCCAGCGCCGGGTGGTTTCCCCGGTCCACTTGGCGGTCGCGTCGAAACCGATCTTGGAGCCGAGGCCGGCCACGGGCGAGGCGAAATCGAGGTAGTCGATCGGTGTGTTCTCGACCAGGACCGTGTCGCGAGCGGGGTCCATGCGCGTCGTCACGGCCCAGATCACGTCCTGCCAGCTGCGCACGTCGATGTCGTCGTCCGTGACAATGACGAATTTCGTGTACATGAACTGCTTCAGGAACGACCAGACACCGAACATCACGCGCTTGGCGTGGCCCGCGTACTGCTTCTTCATGCTCACGACCGCGATCCGGTACGAACAGCCCTCCGGTGGCAGGTAAAAGTCGACGATTTCCGGAAATTGCTTCCGGAGAAGCGGCACGAAGATCTCGTTCAGCGCGAGTCCCAGCATCGACGGCTCATCCGGCGGGCGCCCCGTGTAAGTGCTGTGATAAATCGGGTGCTTGCGATGGGTAATGCGCTCGATTTCGAGCACCGGAAAGCGCTCGACCTCGTTGTAGTAGCCGGTGTGGTCGCCGAACGGTCCTTCATCGGCGTCGTCGCCCGGTGTCATGAAGCCCTCGAGCACGATCTCCGCCGTCGCCGGCACCTTGAGATCGTGTGAAAGACACGGCACCAGCTCCGTGCGGCCGCCGCGCAAGAGGCCCGCGAACGCGTATTCGGACAAAGTGTCGGGAATTGGCGTCACCGCAGCCAGCGTCGTCGCGGGATCGGCGCCGAGCGCGACGGCCACCGGGAACCGCTCGCGCGGATGGGCACGCTGCCAGTCGAGGAAGTCGAGCGCCCCGCCGCGATGCGCGAGCCAGCGCATGATCACGCGGTTGCGCCCGATCACCTGCTGGCGGTAGATCCCCATGTTCTGGCGCGCCTTGCCGGGCCCCCGGGTCGTGACGAGGCCCCAGGTGATGAGCGGCGCCACATCCTCCGGCCAGCAGGTCTGGATCGGAAACTTCGCAAGGTCGACGTCCTTGCCCTCCAGCACTACCTCGCGGCAGGGCCCGTCGCCGACGTCCTTCGGCGCCATGTCGAGGACCCTCTTGTAGAGAGGCAGCTTCTGCCAGGCATCGCGCAAGCCCTTCGGCGGTTCGGGCTCCTTGAGCGTCGCCAGCAGGACGCCCAGCTCGCGCAGTTCCGCTGGGGTCTCCTGGCCGAGAGCCGCGGCAACGCGTCCGACGGTGCCGAAGAGATTGCCGAGGACTGGCATGTCGAAGCCGCGCGGCCGCTCAAAGAGGAGCGCCGGCCCGCCGCGCTTCAAGGTCCGGTCGCAGACCTCGGTCATCTCGAGGATGGGGCTGATCTCTGCCTTGACGAGCGTCAACTCGCGGCGCGTGGCGAGCTGGTCGAGGAAGTCACGCAGGTCTTTGTACATGGAGATGGGGACGGCGAAGAAGGGGACAGGTCCATTTTTGCACCAGGCGAAGATGGGGACAGATCTATTTTTGCCCCAGGCTTCGCGTCATGATTCGGTGATGCCTCGGGCAAAAAAAGATCTGTCCCCGGCCTGCCGCGCTCTCACTCGCCGCGACTGGCCTCACATCGAGACGCTCTTCGGCGAGCGCGGCGCGTGCGCCGGCTGCTGGTGCATGTTCTGGCGCGTGCCGGGCTCGAGGACCCAGTGGCAGGCGCGCCTCGGCGAGCGGAACAAGCGCGCCTTTCGCAGACTCGTCGAAGCGGGCCGCGTGCGCGGATGCCTCGCGTTCGCGGGCCGCGATCCGATCGGCTGGGTGAGCATCGGTCCGAAGATCGAGTTTCCCTATTTCGAACGCAGCCGATCGATTCCTGCAAGTGCGGATGCGCGCGAGTGGTGCGTCACCTGCTTCTACGTTCCGGCGCGCTGGCGGAGCAAAGGTGTCGCGAGCTCGCTGCTGGCCGCCGCCGTCGAGCTCGCCGGCAAGAGCGGCGCGCGCCTCATCGAAGGCTATCCGCTCGTGCCCAAGCATGCGCACGCGCGGGCGCCTGCGGCATTCGCGTGGACCGGCGTACCGCGGCTCTATGAGCAATGCCGCTTCGAGCGTGCGGCGAACCCGGTTGCGAAGAAGGTCATCTATCGGCGTCGGTTGACGGCTTGAGGTATCCTCGCGGGCCATGCGGATCGACTTCACCAAGATGCATGGACTCGGCAACGACTTCATCATCTTCGACGCTCCGAAGGGCCCGCTGCCGGATGCCGGGCGCTGGCGACAGCTCTCGAACCGTCACAACGGCATCGGCTTCGACCAGGCCCTCGTGCTCGAACCGCCGCGCGATGCCGGCACGGCCGTCTTCTACCGCATCTTCAATGCCGACGGCGGCGAGGTCGAGCAGTGCGGCAATGGCGCGCGCTGCGTCGCGACGCTCGTCAGCCGGCGGCTTGCGCGCGGCCCGGGCGAAATCGCAATGGACAGTCCGGGCGGTGTCGTTCGCGCCCGGGTGCTCGACGACGGCTGGGTGTCGATCGACATGGGCGCGCCGAATTTCGATCCGGCTGCGCTGCCGTTCGAGGCTTCGTCCGAGTCCTACGTGTATCCGCTGCAGGTCGCGGGCACGGAAGTCGAGATCGGCGCGGTATCGATCGGCAATCCGCACGCGGTGCTCAAGGTTGCCTCGGTTGCGAGCGCGCCCGTTGACCGGCTGGGCCCGGCCATCGAGAGACATCCGCGCTTTCCACGGCGCACGAACGTGGAATTCATGGAAGTCGTGGGCCCCGATCACATCCGGTTGCGCGTCTTCGAGCGCGGCACCGGCGAAACCCTGGCTTGCGGCACCGGCGCCTGCGGCGCGGTCGCGGTGGGCAGGCGCCACGGTCTCCTCGGTGAAAAGGTCAACGTCGACCTGCCGGGCGGACGGCTTATCATTGAGTGGGCGGGTCCCGGCCAGCCGATCTGGCTGACGGGTCCGACCGAAACGGCCTTCCAGGGGTCTGTCGACATCTGAAGCGAGCGAGGGAGCACAACAAGTGACCAATCAAGCCCGCGGCCTGCGCGCCGAAGTGCTGTCGGAAGAAAGCATCGCCCAGTTCCTCGAGAACAATCCGGACTTCTTCGAGCGGCATGGCGCGGTACTCGAGAAATTGAGCCTGCCGCACGTGCGCGGCGGCGCCGCGGTCTCGCTGGTCGAACGCCAGGTCGACGCGCTGCGCGAGCGGCACAAGGCGCTCGAGCGGCGCCTGCGCGAGCTGGTCGAGGTCGCGCGCGCGAACGAAGAGCTGGGTGAGAAGGTGCATCGCCTCGCCCGGAGGCTGATCGGCTCCCATGGGCGCGAAGCGGTCGTTGCGGTCGTGGAAGCGGCGCTGAGGGAAGATTTCAACTCGCGCAATTCGGTGCTCATCGTATTCGCGGCGCCGGCCTCGATGCCGCAGGCGGGCACGTTCCTGCGCGTGCTCGAGCGTTCCTCGCCCGAACTGAAGATGTTCGATCCGCTGCTCGAGTCGGGGAAGCCGCGCTGCGGGCAGATCCGCGACACCCAGCGCGATTTCCTCTTCGGCAAGGAAACCGTGGAAATCGGCTCCGTCGCGCTGCTGCCGCTCGGTCTCAGCGGCTCGATCGGACTGCTTGCGATCGGCAGCGCCGATGCGCAGCATTTCCACCCGGGCATGAACACGGAGCTCCTGGTCCGCATCGGCGAGCTCATCGCCCAGGCGCTCGTCACCTGATGGACGCCGCCGCGCTCGTTTGGGTCGAGCGATATCTCGCTCACCTCAAGACCGAGCGGCGGATGTCCCCGCACACGGCTACCAATTACGCGCGCGACCTCGCGGCGCTCGAGGGCTATTGCCGCAAGAAAGGCGTCGCCAGCTGGCGCGCCATCGACAGCCAGCACGTGCGCATCTTCGCGGCCGAGGAACACCGCGATGGACTCGGGCCGCGCAGCATCCAGCGGCGCCTGTCCGCGGTCCGCGGATTCTTTGAATACCTCATTCGCGAGGGCGAGCTCAAGGCGAATGCCGCGCGCGAAATCCAGGCGCCGAAGGCGCCGAAGCGCCTGCCGATGACGCTCGATGCGGACCAGATGGCGCGCCTGCTCGATTTTCGCGGCGGCGGCAAGCTCGATGCGCGCGACCGCGCCATCATGGAGCTCTTCTATTCGTCGGGGCTGCGGCTCGCGGAGCTCGCCGGCTTGAGGCTCACCGATCTCGACCTCAAGGATCAGACCGTGCGCGTCACCGGCAAGGGCAACAAGATGCGCATCGTGCCCGTGGGACGTCACGCCGTCACGGCCTTGCGTACCTGGCTCGGTGAGCGGGCGGCGATCCGGCAGGTGGAGGATCACGCGCTCTTCGTGGGGGCCAGCGGGCGGCGCCTGGGCGTGCGGGCCATCCAGTTGCGCATCGATCACTGGGCCCGCAAGCAGGGTCTCGGCGTCAAGGTCCACCCGCACCTCTTCCGGCATTCGTTTGCCACGCATCTGCTTGAATCGAGTGGCAATTTGCGGGGCGTGCAGGAGCTCCTGGGGCACGCTGATATCTCCACGACCCAGATCTATACGCATCTTGATTTCCAGCACCTGGCGCGCATATACGACCGCACTCACCCTCGCGCCAGGATCCGCAAGACGGCCAAAAACGCGGATTGAAAGCGAATGGCGACCGACTGAAGTCTGTCCGATTGAATGGGGACAGACTGAAGTCTGTCCCCACTCCCAGGAGCATCGAGTCCATGACCGATTCGGCATTCAATCCACATGGCACAACGATTATTGCCGTGCGCCGCAACGGCGCCGTCGCGATGGGCGGGGACGGGCAGGTCACGCTCGGCGCCACGGTCATGAAGGGCAACGCGAAGAAAGTGCGGCGCCTCTTCGACGGCAAGGTGCTCGCGGGTTTCGCCGGCGGCACCGCGGACGCGTTCACGCTGTTCGAACGCTTCGAAGGGAAGCTGCAGAAATTCGGCAACCTGACGCGTGCCGCGATCGAGCTCGCGAAGGACTGGCGGTCGGACCGCTACCTGCGCCGCCTGGAAGCGCTGCTCGCCGTCGCCGATACCTCGGCCTCCTTCCTGATCTCGGGCAACGGCGACGTGATCGAGCCGGAGCACGAAATCGTCGCGATCGGCTCGGGCGGGAACTTTGCGCAGGCCGCGGCCATCGCACTCCTCGAGAACACGGACCTGAGCGCGCGCGAAGTGGTCGAGAAGTCGCTCGGAATCGCCGCGGATATCTGCATATACACGAACCGGAATTTGCTGATCGAAGAGCTGAAGTAGGCCAGACTCAATCATGACACCGAGACAAATCGTCAAAGAGCTCGACAGCCACATCGTCGGCCAGGAAAAGGCGAAGCGCGCGGTCGCCATCGCCCTGCGCAATCGCTGGCGCCGCCAGCAGGTCCACGAAGGCCTGCGCCACGAGATCACGCCGAAGAACATCCTGATGATCGGCCCGACGGGCGTCGGCAAGACCGAAATCGCCCGCCGGCTCGCCAAGCTCGCGAACGCGCCCTTCATCAAGGTGGAGGCGACCAAGTTCACCGAGGTCGGCTACGTCGGCCGCGAGGTCGATTCGATCATCCGCGATCTCGTGGACGTCGCCGTGAAGATGACGCGCGAAGTGGAAATGGCGAAGGTCCGCGACCGCGCGCAGGAGTCCGCGGAGGAGCGCGTGCTCGACGCCCTGCTCCCGCGCCCGCGCACGATGGGCTTCAGCACCGACGACGTCGGCCAGCCGCGGGACGCTGAGACGCGCCAGAAATTCCGCAAGATGCTGCGCGAGGGCGCGCTCAACGATCGCGAGATCGAAATCGAGATGCGCGCCATTCCCGTCGGCGTCGAGATCATGGCGCCGCCCGGCATGGAAGAGATGTCCGCGCAGCTGCAGTCGATGTTCCAGAACATGGGCGGCAACCGCACCAAGTCGCGCAAGCTCAAGGTGAAGGAGGCGCAGAAGCTCCTCGTCGAGGAAGAAGCCGCGAAGATGGTGAACGAGGAAGAGCTCAAGACCCGCGCCGTCGAGAACGCGGAGCAGAACGGCATCGTCTTCATCGATGAGATCGACAAGATCGCGCGCCGCCAGGAAACGATGGGCGCGGACGTCTCGCGCGAGGGCGTGCAGCGGGATCTCCTGCCGCTCGTCGAGGGCTGCACCGTGAGCACGAAGTTCGGCATGGTGAAGACGGATCACATCCTCTTCATGGCCTCGGGCGCCTTTCACATGTCCAAGCCCTCCGATCTCATCCCGGAGCTGCAGGGCCGCTTTCCGATCCGCGTGGAGCTCGAGCCGCTGAAGGTCGAGGACTTCGTGCGGATCCTCACCGAACCGAGCGCCTCGCTCACGACCCAGTACCGGGCGCTCCTTGAGACCGAGGGCGTCAAGGTCGATTTCTCGACCGACGGCGTGCGGCGGCTCGCGGAAGTCGCCTTCCAGGTGAACGAGCGCACGGAGAACATCGGCGCACGGCGGCTGCACACGGTCATGGAGCGGCTGCTCGAAACCGTTTCCTTCGACGCGGCGGACCGGTCGGGCCAGACGATTCACGTCGATGCGGCGTATGTCGATCATCACCTTGGGGAACTCGCCAAGGATGAAGATCTCAGTCGCTACATTCTCTGACGGCGCGATGGCCGATATCACCGCCACGGAGATCAAGCTTCGCAAGCGCTCGAAGCTGCTGGAGGTCGCGTTCGACGACGGCAGCCGCTACGAGCTGCCGTTCGAGTACCTGCGGGTGTTCTCGCCGTCCGCCGAAGTGCGGGGCCACGGGCCCGGCCAGGAAGTGCTGCAGGTGGGAAAGCAGGACGTCACCGTCCTCGCCGTCGAACCGGTCGGCCGCTATGCGGTCAAGCTCGTCTTCAGCGACGGTCACGACACGGGTCTCTACACCTGGAGCTACCTGCACGAACTCGGCCGCGAACGCGAACCGAAATGGGCGGGCTACCTGGAAAGACTGACCAGGGCGGGCGCGCGCTAGAATGCGCCGATGCCCGCCGACGATCGTTCCGAAGTCGATCTGATCCGCCATCCCAAGGGCGCGAGTCACGAAACCTGTTCCATCCGCGTGGCCTATCGCCTCGGCAGCGATCGGATGCTCGACCTTCGCTATCTGCTGAAGGGCCCGCTCGGGCCGATTCGGGTGCCTGCGGCGCGTGCGCCGGCGCGGGCCGATGAGCTCTGGAAGCAGACTTGCTTCGAAGCGTTCGTCGCGGTCGATGGATCGGCGGCGTACTTCGAATTCAATCTGTCGCCCTCCACCGAGTGGGCCTCCTATCGATTCGGGTCCTACCGCAGCGACCGGGCCGTGGAGTCAGCCGTCAGTGCGCCCGGGATAACAGTCGATCGCAGCGCGGATCGCCTGCAGCTCGACGCGCGGCTCGCGCTCGATACGATCGAATCGCTCCGCGGGCGGAACCTCCATCTCGCGCTGGCCGCCGTCGTCGAGTCCGACAGTGGTACGCTTTCGTACTGGGCGCTCGCGCATCCGCGTGCTGAGCCCGATTTTCACCACGCGGACGGTTTCCGGATTTCCCTTCGATGAGCACCCTGTTCGGCATCGATCGCTTCCTCGAAGACCCGGCGTTGCGCAAGCCCCTCGCCGGCCGGCGTATCGCGCTGCTCGCGCATCCGGCATCGGTGACCCAGGATCTCGTCCACTCGCTCGACGCTCTGGCGTCCCTGGGCGACCTGCGCATCACGGCTGCATTCGGTCCCCAGCACGGGCTGCGCGGCGACAAGCAGGACAACATGATCGAGTCGCCGGATTACGAGGATCCGGTGCATCGCATCCCCGTGTTCAGCCTCTACGGGAACGTCCGCCGGCCGACCGACGCGATGCTCGCGACGTTCGACGCGCTGATCGTCGACCTGCAGGACGTCGGCTGCCGCATCTACACGTTCGCAACGACGCTGCGCTATGTACTCGAAGCGGCGGCCCGGCGGCAGAAGAGCGTCTGGATCCTCGATCGCCCGAATCCCGCGGGCCGTCCGATCGAGGGCCTGCGGCTGCGCTCCGGCTGGGAGAGTTTCGTCGGCGCCGGCCCGATGCCGATGCGCCACGGCCTGACGCTCGGGGAGCTTGCGCGCTGGTTCGTCCGCACGCTCCAGCTCGACATCGATTGCCGCATCGTCGAAATGCCGGGATGGGTGCCGGAGGTGGCCCCGGGATTCGGCTGGCCGCTCGGCGAGCGCTCCTGGGTCAATCCGAGCCCGAACGCCGCGAATCTCTCGATGGCGCGCTGCTATGCGGGCACGGTGCTGCTCGAGGGCACGACACTCTCCGAGGGCCGCGGAACGACGCGCCCGCTCGAACTCCTCGGAGCACCGGATCTCGACGTCGGCGCGCTGCTCAAGGAGATGCATCGGCTATCGCCCTCGTGGCTCGCCGGCTGCCGCCTGCGTCCCTGCTGGTTCGAGCCGACGTTCCACAAGCACGCCGGCAAGCTGTGCGCCGGCCTGCAGATCCATGTCGAGGATGAAAGCTACCGCCACACCGAATTCCGGCCATGGCGCCTGGTGGCGCTCGCCTTCAAGGCGCTGCGCCGCCTGCGTCCCGACTACGAGCTCTGGCGCGACTTCCCGTACGAATACGAGACCGGCAAGCTCGCCATCGACGTGATCAACGGCAGCGATCTGCTGCGCCGGTGGGTGGACGACAGACCGGCAACGCCGCAGGACCTCGAGGCCCTGCTCGCGCCCGACGAGATGAGCTGGGATGCGGAGACCGCCGCCGACCGCATTTACTAGAGGATCGAGCCCTCTTCGCCGAGCATCGCGCGCCGGATGAGCGGCAGCGGCAGCGGGCCCAGCTTGATGAAGGCGTCGTGGAATCCCTGCAGCGTGTACGCGGCGCCCATTTTCGCTTTGTAGTCATCGCGCAGCTTCAGGATCATGAGCTTCCCGAGCGTGTAGTAGCCGTAGAGCGCATCGGCTGTGCCGCGCTTCGCTTCCGAAACGGCGATCGGATGCGGCTGATGGCCGGCCGTCTCGAAGAGTTTCGTCGCTTCCGCCACCGTCATGCCCTGCGTGTGCATCTTGATCCCGACGATGAAGCGCACGTCGCGCAGGAGCGCGTCCTGCAGCTGTGCGAGCCGATACGAGGGATCGTCGGCATGAAAGCCCTCATCGAGCATCATCTGCTCGCAGTAGTGCGCCCAGCCCTCGACGTTCGTGGCCGAGCCGAAGACCTTGCGGGCATCCGACGGAAACTGCTTCGCGTACAGGAACTGCGTGTAGTGGCCGGGATACACCTCGTGCACCGACACGTTGCTGATGCCCGCGTAGTACCACTGGCGCATGAAGTCCGCCTTCTCGGCGGCCGATGCGTGCGCATCCGGTAGCGTCATGTTGTAGAAGCCGCCGAGCTGCGCCTTTTCAAAGGGCCCGGGCGTATCCATGGAGGCGGACGTCGTCGACCGCATGAAAGGCGGCGTCTCGATGACCTTGGCCGGCTCGCCCGCCGGAATCGTCAGGATGTGATGATCGACGATGTACTGGCGGATCGAATCGAGCGTCGCCTGGGTCGTCGCGAGGAGCTCCTGCGCCTTCGGATGCTTGGCTTCGATCGCCTGCAGCACCTGGTCGGCGTTCTTCTTCGGATCGATCTCGTGCGCCAGCGCCTGGAACGCGGCTTCGTTCTTCGCGAGATCCGCCTCGGCGATGGCGAGGAGCTTGTCGATCGGAAGATCGACCATCTCCTGCGCCGCGAAGGCCTTGCTCCAGGTTTGCGCGCCGAAGGCGAACTCGGGCTTGGAGGCCGGCAGCACCGTCTTCTTGAGATAGGTCTTGTAGTCGCCGAGCGCAGCGATGACCGCGTCGTTCGCCTGCTTGAATTCCGCGAGCAGCGCCGCGTCCTTCACGTCGCTGAAGGCGGCCGGCAGGTCGTTCTTGAGCAAGCTGATGTTGCCGTCGATCTGCTCGATGGCGATCTGCGTGTAGATCGTGACCGGGGCTTGCAGATTCTTGCGCGCCTCCATGAGCACCGCGGGCATCTTCTTCTCGCGGGCGACGACCGCCTTCAGGCGGACGTCCGCCGGCGCATAGTCGCGCTTCATGATGGCGTACGCGGCATTGGTGATGCCGCTCGAATAGACGTCCGGATCCTTCTGCCACATGCGGATCGTGTCGATCGAAAGGGCCGCATCCTTCATCGCGAGGATGAGGAATTCCCGGTCGAGCGCGCGCTCCGGCGTCAGTGTCGCCGGCTCGATCGCCTGCAACTGGTCGTGGAACTGGTTGATCGCGGCGAGCTCGGCGTGCATGCCGGCCTCGGACGCGTCCTCCAGCTGGTCGTCGAATTCGTGGAAACCGAGGTCGGTCGCCGAGCTCGGATTGCGGACGTTGTTTTCCCGGATGATGGCCTTTTCGAGGTCGGCGAACGCCGCATCGCCGGAGCCTGCCACCGGGCCGGCGGCTGGCGGCGGCTCCGAGTCCGAGGAACAGGCCGCCGTGAACAGGGCCGCAGCGACGAGTGCAACCGGGAGGGACAGGGATCGGCGAATGAGGGTGTTTTTCATGGTGGCAATCATAGTTTCAGGAGCCGGGTCGGGTCACGGACGATGCGACGAAACGTTTCGTCGACGTTCCAGGACGTAGTACGCGGCGGCCAGCAACACCACGAATCCGCCGGCGAAGAAGATTTCCTTCCACTGGTGCTGATGCATGGCATCCAGGACGAGCGACCAGAGCATCCAGATGATGATGACGGCCGCGGCAAGGGGAATTAGCGGGCCTCCTCGCGCGATGAATGTTTCCGCGTCGTGCGTAATCTTGACGGCCCTCAGGCGCAACACACCGACACAGCAGATCAGGTAGACGATTAGCACGCCCGCGCTCGACAGGACCAGCATGAGCTCGAATGAGCCCGATATGGCAAGTACTGCGCACACGACCGCATAGGCTGCGATCGCGACCGCGGGAGTGCCGAAGCGCGGATGCACATAGGCAAGCGACCGTGGCAACTGGCTCCGCTCCGCCAATGCGAACGGCACCCTCGGCGACGACAGCAGATCGCCGGCAATGCAGCCGCTTGCGGAGAGCGCGAGCGCTACGACCATGAAAGTGCCGCCCCACGGGCCGAAGACAATTCTGGCGGTGTCGACCAGCGGTGTCTTGGAGTCCGCCAGCGCCGCGCCCATCGTCCCCTGCGCGACCAGCTGCACGCCTACGTAGATCGCGCCGATGATGAGCAGGCCCATCAGGATTCCGCGCGGCACTGTCCGCGCCGGACGTACGACTTCGCCGCTCATGCTGAGCGCGGCTTCGACCCCCATGAACGTGTAGAACGCGGCGACGGACGCTGCGCCGATGCTGCTCACGGCCGGAACATGGGTCCACTTGAGCTGGGATGGGTCGATGAAGAACGCTCCCACGATCACGAGCGCAACGAGTGGCGCGATCTTAATAAGCGTCATGAGAACGGAAAGGCGCACGCCGTAGCGCACGCCGCGGATGTTGGTGATCGCCACGACGCCGAACAGGCCGAGCATGAACAGTGTGCGGATCCAGCTCTGGGAAAGGACCGGGATCACCGTCGCCAGAGTGTCAAACAGCAAATTGATGATCGCCGCATCCGCAGCCGCGCCGCCGGCAATCCAGGCGAGATTTCCCGCGATGCCGCCAAGGACCGGACCAAAAGACGTTGTCGCATAGGCGTAGAGGCCGCCGGCACCGCCCACGCGGCTGCCGGCTTCGGCGAAGCAAAGGCCGACAAGGCCGAAAAGCACGATGCAAACGAGATATGCACTAACTGCCGCGCTTCCGAGCGCCGCTGCCATGAGCGCCGGCAGTGCGAAAATGCCAGAGGCCACGGTCATGTTGACCGCGTTGAACCCGAGCGCGCCGACACCGACCACGCGTTTGAGGGAAGCCGGTTCGGCCGTCGTGTTCATTGCTTGGGTACGCTCTTGAAGAAGGCCCAGATTTCCTCGTTGCCGTCGAACTCCTGGCTGACCCGCCCGACCAGGAATTCACCGAGGTACTTCGCGCCGCGCGGCCAGTTGTGGCCGCCGCCGCGGATTTCGTAGAGACGCACTTCGGCGCCCGCCGAGCAGTTCACCGCACGATGGCGCAGGAGGCTCGTGCCGTCATCGGGCTGCTTGTTGAGCTCGGGCTCGTCGAACCGGACCGTGCAGCCGTCGAGCTCGATCCACTTCTCGTAGCTTTGCACCGCGGACCAGGTCTGGCCGCGCTTGATGCCGAGCGCACTGACATGACCCCCGTTCCAGGGCACGAGCGGATCCTCGGTGCCGTTCAGGATGGCAATCGATACCGGCCGCTTCGGCTTGCACCGCGCACCGAGGTCAACGGAGAGTCCCGCGACGACGGGCGCCGCGGCGAGGAACCTGTCCGCCGCGTCGCAGGCGAGCCGAAACGACATGAAGCCGCCGTTCGACATGCCGGTCACGAAGACACGCTGCCGGTCGATCGAATAGTCGTGCGAGATTTTTTCGACCAGCGCAGTCAGGAAGCCGACGTCGTCGACGTTCTCCTTGAATGCGCGCGAATTGACGTCGCTCCGGCCGTCGTTCCAGTTGCGGTCGACGCCGTCGGGATACAGCACGATGAGTCCGTCGCGGTCGGCAATGCGGTTGAAGCCGCCCTTGGTGAGGAGTTCCTGTCCGCTGCCGGAGCCGCCGCCCCCGTGAAGCATCAGCACCAGCGGCGCCGGCTGCGCGAGTTTCGATGGAACATAGACGCGGTAGCTACGCTCGCGGCCGCCCGACTGCATCGTTTCACAGCGGCTCTCGACGGTACCGCTCAACTCGCGGCCACGCGTCGACATGCAGTCATCCGCACGCAACGACGCCGATAGCAGGTATATCAGCAGACCGCCGAACGCCACTTTCGGAAACACAGGCGGGCCTTGTCGTTCTTGTTGTCGCACCGGGCGGGCAGGGTCGCAAATCCGGGATGCAATCACAATGCGCGCATCGAGTGCACGTGCACTCTCCGGCGCACCGGATTCGATCGCGGAACATGACGGCGCTCCGCTAACCCCCTGATTGATCGTCGCCGGCGGCTGGCACGCCGCTTGCTTTCTCCTCCGGTATTGCAGCGGCGATTCCCCCCCATCCTCGTCGCGGCAACGCGTGCGGGCAGGGCAACCTTCCCGCACGCTTTTCTATTGCTTCGCCGCTTCGCCCGCTGGATTCTCGCCTTCAACCGCGGATCGGATTCATCGCGGCCGAGCCCGCAACGGTCTTCCAGCGTCGAATCCGCCACCGGGTGACCAGGCCGTTGAGCACGTAGGGGTCCGCCTTGGCGAAAGCCTCGGGCACCGCGGGCGAGTCGCAGGCAAAGAGAATCGCGGCACCGTCGGCCGGATCGTCGTAAGCGCCGCCCAGCACCAGCTCGCCCCGCTCGTGCGATGCCCAGGCATGCTTCAGGTGCAGCCCGCGGAATTCTCCGCGCCGCGCGAGATAGTCGGCCGTGTAGTCATAGAACATCAGGTAATGCATCGCGCAGCACCTCGAAACGGATGACGCCAGGTTCGGATCCGCCCGCCGCCGGGCGGAAGCCGCATTTCTTCAGAACACCAATCGACGGGGCAAGCTCGGGCAGCGTCTCGGCAATGACCCGCCGCACCGGGGACGAGTTCCAGGCGTTCCGTTTTCACGAAGTCAGCCCGCGCTTGACCCGGCCCGCGTTCGCGCGAAAACTTCCACGGCGCCCTTCGAGGTCCTTGCCATGCCGCTCACCAAGATGGAGCACTACCTGGTGCTCACCGACGATATCGACAAGACCCGGGACTTTTATTGCGACGTGCTTGGAATGCGCGTCGGCTTGCGCCCGCCGCTCGAATTCGACGGCTACTGGGTCTATCTCGGCGACGTGCCGGTGATCCATATCGGCGAATGGCGCAGCTACACCCGGCATTCGCAATCCCTCGGCATTCCCGTGACGAAGCCGGCGCCGGGCACGGGACCGCTCGACCACATTGCCTTCAACGGCGTCGATTTCGACGAGATCGCGGAGCGGCTGCGCAGGCATGGCGTCAAAGCGGGCCTCAACGTGGTTCCGGGCAATGGCCTGAGGCAACTCTTCTTCAACGATCCTAACGGCATCAAGATCGAAATCAACATAGCCGGTACCGGCATAGCCGGTACCGGTGTTGGATAACTGGGGACTTGTCCCGGCAGCCAATCGCCAAGTCCCCAGTTATCCAACACCGGTACCATCGAGGACGCCATTCGCAATTTCCTGCGCCGCAAGTGGGCGAAGGAGCTCGACTACCGGCTGCAGAAGGAGCTCTGGTGCTACCTCGACAACCGCATCGCCGTGCGCTTCGAATACGAATGGCACGACGACCCGGGCAACTGGTACCGCTCCTATGGCAACGAGAACTGGGAATTCGCCGCGAACGGCCTCATGCAGAAGCGCTTCGCGAGCATCAACGACCTGCCCATCCGGGAGAGCGAGCGCAAGTTCCGCTGGGATAGAAAGTAGCCATCGCCCGCGGGTGTATCATTGCGGCCTTCGAATCGAGGCCGCTCCATGAGCACCAGAGACGCACGCGTCGACGCGTACATCCGCAAGTCCGCGCCATTCGCCCGGCCGATCCTCGAGCACCTGCGCGCCGTCGTGCACGCGGCGAGCGCGAAGATCGAGGAGACGATGAAGTGGGGTTTCCCGCACTTCATGTACAAGGGGATGCTCTGCGGCATGGCGGCCTTCAAGCAGCACGCGACATTCGGATTCTGGAAGGGCTCGCTCATCGTGGCCCGCGGCGGCAAGTCCGTCGACGAGGCCATGGGACAGTTCGGACGGCTCGCCTCGCTCAAGGACCTGCCGCCGAAGAGGGCGCTGACCGCCTATGTGCGGGAGGCCATGCGGCTCAACGACGAGGGCGTGAAGGTACCGGCGCGCGCCCGGCCGAAGACGCCGCGGCCGATCCTCGTACCGCCCGATCTCGCTGCCGCGCTCGCCGGGAATGCCAAGGCGCGCGCGATGTTCGGGAAATTCACGCCGAGCCACCGGCGCGAGTACTGTGAATGGATTGCCAGCGCGAAGCGCGATGCGACCCGCGCGCGCCGCCTCGCGGCGGCCATGGCGCAGATCGCCAGGGGCAAGCCGCAGAACTGGAAGTACCTGTAGCGTTCGGCAATGGCAGGCTATTCGGGCACACCGCTCGCAATGAAACTCGGGATCAGGGAAGGCAGTGAGTTGTACGCCGTCGGTGCGCCGTCGAACTACCGCAAGCTCCTGGCTCCGCTGCCGAAGGCTGTGCGGTTCTCCCGCCGGCTGACCGCTTCGACCGACGTCGTGCACTTGTTCACGCGGCGGCGTGCCGATGTCGAGAGTTATCTCCGCGAGTGGTATGCGCGACTGCGGAACGAGGGCTGTGTGTGGGTTTCCTGGCCGAAGAAATCGGCGGGCGTCGCAACCGACGTCACGGAGGACGTCATCCGCGCGGTGGCGCTCTCCATCGGGCTCGTGGACGTGAAGGTCTGCGCCGTCGATGAAACCTGGTCGGGCCTGAAGCTCGTCATCCGCAAGATAAATCGCAACAAGCGGAGCTGATTTCGAAAATGGGGACCGATCTGTTTTTCGTTGAACGGGGTAGCAGATCTGCCTGACACCTCGAAAAATAGATCAGTCCCCGGTTCCAGGCTGATTGCCCTCATCGTCGCCTGCGCCCTGTTCATGGAAAGCCTCGACAGCACCGTGCTCGCGACGGCGTTGCCCGCGGTCGCCCGTTCACTGCACGAGGATCCACTGCACCTGAGCCTCGCGATCTCCTCCTACCTCGTGAGCATCGCGGTCTTCATTCCACTGAGCGGCTGGATGGCGGAGCGCTTCGGCGCGCGGCTCATCTTTCGCAGCGCCATCGTCGTATTTACGCTCGGCTCGGCGCTCTGCGGGCTTTCCGAGTCGATCCTGCAACTCGTCGGCGCCCGCGTACTGCAGGGACTCGGCGGCGCGATGATGGTGCCCGTCGGCAGGCTCGTGATCCTGCGCAAGGTCCCCAAGAGCGACCTGGTCGCCGCCATGGCCTGGGTCTCGATCCCGGCGCTCGTCGCACCGATCGTCGGCCCGGTCGTCGGCGGCTTCATCGCGACCTACAGTTCGTGGCGCTGGATATTCTTCATCAACGTGCCGATCGGGATCGCCGGCTACTGGCTCGCGACCCGCTACATCGAGGAGACGGCGAAGGAGACGCCGCCGCCGCTCGACTTCATCGGCTGGTTCATCGTCGGTATCGGTCTCGCAAGTTTCGTCTTCGGTCTCGAGAATCTCGGCAAGGGTCTCCTGCCGGCCTCGACCGTCCTCACCTGGATCGCATTCGGTGTCCTGCTCACGGTGGCGTACGCGTGGCGCTCCCGCACAGCCGAACATCCGATTCTCGACCTGTCGCTCCTCGGGATCCCGACGCTCGGCGCCTCGATCACGGGCGGCGCGCTCTTTCGCATCGGCGTCGGTGCCTACACGATCGCGATGCCGCTCATGCTGCAGGAAGGCTTCGGCCTCACGCCGCTGCGCTCGGGGCTCCTCACCTTCGCCGGCGCGACGGGCGCCCTCATGATGCGGACGATGGCAACGCGGCTCGTGCGCTGGTTCGGGTTCCGGAGCCTGCTCGTCGCGAATACCGTCCTCTCCACCGTGCTCATCCTGGCCTGCGGCTTCCTGCAACCCTCGACCCCGCACCTCCTCATCCTGAGCCTCGTGCTGGTGCTCGGCTTTTCGCGCTCCATGCAGTTCACGTGCATCAACACCATGGGCTTCGCGGACGTCACGCCGGAGCAGATGAGCCAGGCCTCGAGCCTTTCGGGCACGGCGCAGCAGCTCTCGCTCAGCGTGGGCGTCGGCATCGCTGCGCAGATTCTCAATACGTCGCAATGGCTGAGGGGCGCGGATCACCTCGCGCCGATCGACTTTTCGGTGACGTTCTGGGTGGTCGGGCTGACGGCCGCGACCTCGGGACTCATTTTTGCGCGCCTGGCCGCTGACGCCGGCAGCAGCGTCAGCGGCCATTCGAGACCTGCGCCGACCTGATTATTTCTTCCGGCGCACCGCGCGCTTCGCCTTGCCCTTGGCCGACCGTCCGGCCGCTGCCTTTTTCGGCGCCGCGCGTTTCGCCCGGACCCTGGCCTTGACCCTGGCCTTTGCCTTGGTCTTTATCTTGGCCCTTGCCTTGGCTTTGGGTGCCGCCTTCTTTTTTGCCGCGGGCTTTGCCTTCACCGCGGGCGCGAACGAATGCACCGCGAATGCGACGCCCTGCGGATCGAGCAACGTCGTGATGCGCGAGCCGCCCGGCACCTCCATCGGTCCCTGGATGATTTTCGCGCCGGCGGATTTCGCCGCCGCTGTGGCGGTGTCCGCGTTCGCAACCTGTGCATAGCTCAGCCAGTTGGGCTTCGAATTGTCGGCTGGCGGCTTCGTGTAGATGCCGCCGCGCTGCACGCCCTTCCAGCCGAAGATGTTGTAGAAGCCCATCGCGCCCATGTTCATGCGCGTCATGAGCTCCCAGCCGAAGAGCTGCTGGTAGAACTTGAGCGCCGCCTCGCCGTCGGCGGTTGCGAGTTCGTGCCAGGAGAAGTCGCCGTTGCGGGTCTCGGCATCGAGAGTCGCCGACGGGCTTGACGGGGAGTAGATGGCGAAGCTCGCGCCATGCGGATCCGCAAGCACGGCGAAGCGGCCGATCGTCGCGACGTCATGCGCTGCGCGCAGCACCTGCGCGCCGGCGCGGCGCGCCTGGTCGAGGGTCTCGTCGACGTTCGGCGTGCCGATATAGAGAAGCCATTGCGGCTGCGCTCCGTGCGCCACGGCATCGGCCGGTAGCGTCATGAGCCCGCCGACAGGTCCACGGTCCGCGGTGAACATCGTGTAGTTGCGGTCTTGCGGCCAGGGCTGCGTCTTCCAGGAAATGACCTTGGGATAGAACGCGCTCGCCTCAACCACATCGCGGGTCATCAGTTCATGCCATAGGAATCTTCCGCGGACGTCCGGCTGTGCCATGGTGGTCTCCTTTGTTTGTCTTGTGTCGGCAGCGGTGAGTCGTCGCTTATACGCCCATCTCGTGGCGTGAAAAAGACTCTAGCGGGCGCTGCGGCGCGCCATCGCGCCGAACAGCAGGAAGAATGCGGCGGCCCAGAGGTAATAGCCGACCTTCAGTCCGTCCATGGTGAAAAACCAGTACGTGTTCAGGGGGGCCGCGACGAGCACGGCCCACTGCAGCCGGGGCAACGCGCGGTGCCAGCGCCCGAGGAGCGCCGCGACAGCCACTACAAACAGCAGGTTGGTCAACGCGCTCGCGACGTAGACCACGAGTTCCATGCCCTCGCGCCAGCCGTCGACGTTCGGTTTCGTCCACAGCAGCCGGATCACGATCCGGAACACCTGGGCACCGCTGCAGTTCGTCGACAGCCAGTGATCGAGCGAAGCGCCGCCCGCGGCGCAATCCGGCAACGCGATCGTCGGGCTGAACCACGATGCGAGCCACGCCAGGACGGCGGCGAGCAGCAGCAAGCGGGTCGGCTGCGGGCGGCTCACCGGTGATGCTCTCCCGGCTCTTCCGGACGCGCCGCGCGATAGCAAAGCAGGAGCCACAGGACCCAGAGCGAGAAGTTGATCGCAAGACCGGCCACGACATTGTAGAAGGCGACGACGGTCGCAAATGCGTAGACCAACGGGGCCGCGAAGTAGGCACGGCCAATGCGCCTCGCGACGATTGCATCCGTACCGTGCCGCAAGCGGTTGCGCCGGGTAATCGAAACGAGGAGCAGGCACCAGGCGATGCTCACGACGACGAACGTGCCGCAATAGAAAGCGGCGGCCGTCGTCGCTTGCGCGGTGGCGAGATGCTGGGCGAGCACCGCCGTCGGGAACGGAGTGAAGGTGACGGTCAGCAGCACGAAGCCGTTCGCGAACAGGAACTGGTAGTCGACGACACGCACGAGACGCATCAGTTCGTGGTGGTTCATCCAGGTGACGAGGAGCACGAAGAAGCTCAGCAGGAACGCAACGTACGACGGCCACAGATGCGCGAGACTCACGGCGAGGCTGGCGCCGTTGGCGAGGCCCTCCTCCGGAACGCGGATCTCGAGGATGAGGAGCGTGATCGCGATCGCGAAGACGCCGTCGCTGAACGCTTCGACGCGTGTGGTGGATTCGGTCAATGCCCTGTCCCGCTATTTTTTCTTCGTTGGCTTCTTCGTCGGCCTGGACTTCGCTCCCGGCTTCGTCTTCGCCCGGGACTTCGATTTCTTCTTCGGCGCCTTCCTCCTGATGAGCGCGCGGATCGGCTCGTTGTCCGCGTACACTTCCCACTTGGCGACGCGGCCGTCGACGACCACCGCGCGCCACGCGGCCGTGGTTTCCCACCAGTTCTCCTCTTTCACCTTGCCTTCGACGGCGAGCGTACCGCCGGCGGCGCCGAAGAGCGCGACGTACTCCGGCGCGAGCACGCCGTGATCGATGCGCAGCCAGTAGTCCGGCACCATCGCGAGGTAGTCCTGCCAGGCCTTGCGCACGGCTTGCGGGCCGCGCACCTTGTTGCCGAGCGAATCCACGAACACATGCCCCTCGTGCAGCAGCTTCATGATGCCGTCGAGATCGTGCCGGTTGATGGCCTCGGCAAGGCTCTCGATGACCTGCAACGGGGACGCGTCGTCGTTCATGGCAATTACTGCTCGATGTTGTATTCGATCGTCACGACGACCCGCGCGAGCTTCTCGACAGTCGACTTGTCGTAGATGCCGCCATAGTCGCTTGCTTCCTCGTTGGCGCCGGCCGCGAGAATATAGAACGAGCCCTGCGAGGCGGAACTCATCGTGCCGACCTTCACCCCGCCGTTGCGCGCGAATTCCTCAGCCCGGGTGTGCGCATTGCGCGTCGCATCGCCGATGAGGGACATCTTCACGGCTTCGAGATCGGATACGAGGTAGAGCGGGTCGGAGTAGACCACCGGGCGCCCGTCCGCCTTGAATTGCAATGCCGCCTTGTTGGCGGCGGCGATCTTCGCCAGGTCGTTGCTGCGGATCACGATTTCCTGGGTGCCGACGAAGCCCTTCTGCACTTCGTGGACGCGACCGGAGCTGGTCTCGACTTCCTCCATGTGCTTGTCGATGGTTTCGCCGGTCTCTGCCCTGGCCTTGGCATCGATGCCCTGCTGATCGAGGAATGCATCGAGCAAGGGTCGCTCCTTGCGCAGCAGGGCGAGAGTCTGTGCCAAGGTGTCGCCGTAAACCCGGAGCCCGACCGTCCATTCCACCTGGTCGGCGCGAATGGGTTTCTCCGCCAGTCCCTTCACCACGATGGTGTCGCGTGCCGAACCGACGTGCTTCAGCTGGGCACCGAGCACGAACGCGGCGATGACGAGTCCCACCGCCAAAACCGCCGCCGGAACGGTCGCGGTCCGGGATCTGTCCGTGGCTTCAGGCATGTGTCTTACCTCCGACGCTCGCCATTGCACCAGAAGAAGCGCGCCGGGTCTACGCGGCCGAATGCCGCAAAGTCGCGATCCGCCATGCTCTTCGCGAAGGCGGTCTCGGCCGCCCGCACCTGCTCGGCGAGCAGTTGCGGCGCCTCGGCGAACGACGTTCGTGCGGGGGCGGCCGTCACCGCGGGGAGGCCGGTTGCCAGCAGGGCCTTCATGAAATTCGACATGGCTTTCTCCTCCGGATGAGAATGTCGGTTGCCGGCGGAGGGTACAGTCATGGCAAAAGTCGTGCGAGTCTACGAACACGGTGGGCCGGAAGTCTTGCGCATCGAGGAGCTCGACGTGGGCCGACCGGGTCCGGGCGAGGTTCGAATGCGCATCGAGGCGATCGGCCTCAATCGCTCGGAAGCCGCGTTTCGCGCGGGCCAGTATCCCGTGAAGCCGAAGCTGCCGACGCTCATCGGCTACGAAGCCGCCGGCGTCATCGAGTCGGTCGGCGAAGACGTGCGGGACTTCTCCGTGGACCAGCGCGTGTCGGTGCTGCCGACCTTCCGGCTCGGCGAGTACGGCGTGTATGCGGACACGGCGATCGTGCCGGCCCGCAGTCTCCTCGCGGCGCCGCCGGCACTGAGCTCCACTGAAGCCGCCGCCATCTGGATGCAGTACCTCACGGCGCTCGCCATCCTCGAGGGCGCACACGCGACCGTCGGCGACCACGTGATCATTCGCGCCGCATCGAGCAGCGTCGGTATCGCGGCCATCCAGCTTGCGAACTGGGCCGGTGCGGTGCCGATCGCCGCCACGCGCCGCAAGACGAAGGAGCAGGCGTTGCAGGCGCTCGGCGCAACGCACGTCATTGCCACGGAGGAAGCCGACCTCGTCGCGGAAGTGATGAAGATCACCGGCGGCAAGGGTGCGCGCATCGTTTTCGATCCGGTCGGCGGCCCTTACGTCGAGACCCTGGCGCAGGCGATGGCCGAAGAAGGGATTCTCTATATCTACGGGGGCCTGAGCGGGCAGCCGACGACCCATCCGCATTGGCCGGCCGCCCTCAAGCATCTCAGCGTTCGAGGCTGGGTCGCCTCGACGATCTGGAATCATCCCGAGCGCTTCGCCCGCGCCAAGGCACTCGTGCTGCGGGGACTTGCCGAAGGGCGCCTGAAGCCCGTCATCTCCAGGACCTTCGCCCTCGCCGACATCGTGGCCGCGCACCGCTATCTCGAATCGAATCAGCAGCTCGGCAAGGTAGTCGTCACCGTTTAGCGGCAGCCTGGGCCGTGCGCGATCCGGGCGGCGGCGGCGTCGGCGTATCCGCGGGTAATTGCGCCACGATCGCTTCGCTGATCCCGAGCTCGTCGATCAGGAAACGCCGCTGCGCTTCGCGGTCGAGCCCGCGCTCGACGACGGCGCCGCGAGCGTCGAATTCCACGCGCTTGGCGAGGCAGGTGCCGAGCATCGAGTCGCCGCTGATCCTGCGCGCATGGATTTCGAAATTGAATCCGCCCCAGGGACGGGTCATCTCATGGCGCTCGCTGAATTCCTCCGCCGTCGCGACGATCCGGTCGATGCGACATTCGAGGCCGCCGGGAAGATTCAGCGGACGCCAGCGGATATACCAGTGGCCGTCGCGTTTCCCGGCGCGCACACCCCAGGCCGGGTGCTCGATCACGGTCTCGGCCTGCTCGTCGAGCCGCAGGGGCTCGGAATGCAGCATCGAAGCGTCGACGACGAAAAGCCCCGTGTCGTACTCCACCAGGACCGTGCCGTGATTCGGCGGGATGTTGGGACGCGCGAGCATCGTCGCGACGCCGCGTCGCGCCGGGAAGCCAAGCGCTTGCAGCAGCGTGCAAAGCGCGCCGTTGCCGGCCCAGCAGGTCCCGCCCGTTCGATAACGGAGCCAGGCCTCGAAGAAATCCTCCGCGCCATCCCCGGGAAAAGCGGTCGTCAAGCCGCGCGCCAGGTGGATGCGCTTGCGCAGGTTGTCGAACGGCACGCCGCGACACCAGGCGTGATAGAGGGCGCGCAGTCCCGCGAAATCAGGCGCCGGCGCCTGCGCGAATCCGAGCGCCGCGACGACACGATCGATAAGCGCCGGCGACAGCTTCGTGGCGTCGGTCATCGCTCGCTCACGCCTTCGCTTGCAGCGCGGCCTCGAGGGCCCGATGGACGTCGGCACCGAAGGCAACGAGCACGACGCGCTCGAATGCATGGCCGCGGGCGTCGGCCTCGAGAATCTCGCGCACGGCGATTCGAGCGGCGCTCGCGACCGGAAAGCCGTACACGCCGCAGCTGATCGCCGGAAACGCGATCGTGCGGACGCCGTTTGCGTTCGCGAGCGTCAAGGAATTGCGGTAGCAGGCGGCAAGCAGCTCCGCTTCGCTTGCGCCGCCACCGCGCCAGATCGGCCCAACCGTGTGAATGACGAAGCGCGCAGGCAGGCGGAAGCCCTCGGTGATTCGCGCCTCGCCGGTCGGGCAGCGCACGCCGGGTCGCACCTCGGCATGCCGGCGGCAGGCTTGCAGAAGCAGCGGACCGGCCGCGCGGTGGATCGCGCCGTCGACGCCGCCACCGCCCAGCATCTGTTCGTTGGCGGCGTTCACGATCGCATCGACCTCAAGTCTCGTGATGTCGCCGCGCTCGAGCTCGACCGCACTCACGGTTGCACTAGCGGACGTCGCCGGTCTTGAAATGCGGATTCTCGATGATGCCGAAGCGGTTGCCGAATGGATCCTCGACCGCGCCGACGACGATGCCGTCGCCGACGTCATGCACGGGCTCGATGCTGGTGGCCCCGAGCTTCAGCAGGCGATCGAACATCTCGCGCGCGTTCGCCACGCCCCAGAATGCCTGTACGCCATGAGTTCCGGGCTTCCCGTCAGGCAGGAGGCCGAGTTCGAACCCGCCGACCGAGAAGCCGACGTAGAACGGCTGGTCGAAATACGGCTGCACGCCAAGTATTTCGCTGTACCACGCCTTCGCGCGCGCGAGATCGGGCGCGGGATAGATCGCCGTGCGCAGACCGAGAATCATGTGCGGCCCTCCAGCAGGGGAAGTTCAGTGCTTGCCCGCCGCTTCTTTGCGCGGCCCGATCCTGAGACTCGCGGTCGCTATCAGGATCTCGCGCAGGAAAGTGAGCAGGCCGATGAAAAAAGACAGCATCGCGATGACGAAGAGAATGGCCACCGGGAACGAGGCGTCGAACCCCATCGAGGCGCCGAGGAAGAGAACCGCGATCACGGCGCACACCAGCAGCGCCGTGATCGTGCAGAGCGTGATCGCGCGCCCCGCGAGCTTGGCACGCCGCGACAGGGTCGCGAGCTGCTTGTGGAGCACCGTCGCATCGCCCGGATGCGCTTCGAGCCGCTGCTCGAGCGTCCGGGCCCGGTCGATGACCCGCGCGAGCCGCTGCGTCATGACAGCGAGCATCGCGCCGATGCCGGACAAGAGGAATACGGGCGCAACCGCCAGCGAGATGACGTGCGCGACCGCGGCGATGCCCGTGTCAGCCGGCATTGGCGGCCGCCGCCCTCGGCGTCGAGAAATGCCGCACGGCGAGCGCGATCGGAACGCCGAACAGGATCGCGTGGGAAGCAAACCCGCGCGCGACGATCGGAAACGTGAACGGGATGTGGAATGGCGCGGCCGAGAGCGGTATGAGCACGTAGTTCATGAAGAGATAGACGCAGATGCCGAAGATGAGCCCCGACAGCACCGCGCGCTCGCGCAGGAACGGGATGAAGCGGCTCGCGAAATAGAAAACGGCGGCCGCACCGATCGCGATGCCGTAGTGAGACGCCAGGCCGAGCGTCGCCGTACCCGCACCGCCTTCGAACGAGGCGTTCCCCAGCCATCCGGTGGCGACCGATTGCAGTGTCCACTCGGGAGCCTTGCCGCGGGTGCTGTTCCAGACGACCGCATAAAGGATGTCGAAGGTGCCGGCGATGAGTCCGCCGACGAGAACACCGAGCAGGGGGCGCCGCATGAGAATACCTCTGGTCGTCCTGGTGGAATGTTATCGCCCGGCGTCGACGGCGAACACCGAAGTCTCCGTCAGGCGCGGGTTGTCGAAGCGCACGAGCTCGCCCGCCCGCTTGCCCGGAACCGGAAAGAGGCGCGCGGACAGGGGTTTACGAAGTTTCACGGCGAGCGACGCCACGTCGCCGACGATGCGCGCGACGGTATCGGCCGTGCAGTCGCCCGGAATCGGAACGACGTCGAGGCCCGTGCCGCAGACGGAGGAATAGAGCAGCAGCTCCTCGATGCCGTAGCGTCCCTCGACGGCGCGCGCCGCCAGCACCGGTTCCTCGAGCACGGGCAGCATGAGCCCGGCGTAGCCGCAGGTCTTCACGCTCAGCGTCTTCAGGGCCGAGGTGATCGCGGCGCAGGCGCCGAGCGTCGAAGCCGATCCGAAGGGCACGTGCGTCAGGGCTTCGATGGCCGCGCCAATGCTGCTATCCATCGCCGGCGCCGGCGAAGGATCGATGCCGAGATAGCGCACGCCCTCCTTCGCTGCGAGCTCGAGGCCGATGCGCTCCACGGCGCCGAGCTCGTGATTGAAGAGGTTCCGCAGGCGCTGCTCGCCTTCCAGGGGATCGTGCGCACCGGTGAACGCCTCCTCGACGAGTCCCGGCGTTTCGAGCCCGATGGCAATCGAAGCCGCGCCTTCGTGAAAGCCGACGGGGAAGAACGGTGTTCCGGCCGGAATGTTGGCAGCGGCCGCGAAGCGGAAATTCGCGACGCCGCCGGGCAGCGCCTTGGCGAGCGCGAGCATGACGCCTGCGGCGGTCGCGCAGGTCTTGCGATGCACGCCGCCCTCCGCCGACGCGACACTCGTGCTGAACATCAGCGTGGCCGTGCGTTGCACGAGCTCGGCGCACCAGGCGGCAAGCGTCGCATCCGCGCGATCGTCGACCAGCAGCGGCCCAAGACTCAGGAAGATCTGATCGCTCTGCACGGCCTTGTCGAGCGCAATGAGTGCCGGCAGTGCCCGATCGCGGGCCGCAGGGTCCATCGCGGCGATGATCGGCTGCGTCGCGATCCGGAGGGTTTGCACTTCGTAGCCAGCGTCTTCGAACCGGCGGCGTGCGCGTCGAAGCAATGCAACCGTCTTGTCGATCGCCGCCAGATCGCCCAGCGAATCGAGCGTGAGTCCCGCCGTGACCGTGCGCACGCGCAGGCGGGGCGCGCCGCGGGCCGATTTCTGCTCGTCCGCCATCGACGACGACGACGCGATGGCCGATGCCATTGCACCGGTGCCGACCGTCGCGATGAATTCCCGTCGGGTCGGAGTCATGCCGTCATTCCTTGCGGGTGTCGCGCGCGAGTCGCAGGGCCATGAAGGCGAGGATGACGACGCCGAGGCCGAGCACGACCCAGAGTAGCGTTGTCTTCCACGGATACGCTGCCGGGGGCTGGCTCAGGCGGGATTCGCCGCCGAGCGCTTGCTGCGGGCCGAGCGATGCCATCGCAATCGTCACGCGGCTGGCGCCGCCGCCGGCCGTCGCAAGGGCCGGCAGGATCGATTCCACCGCCGCCTGGGCGGGCAGCGCGCCCGCATTGCCGTAGACAAGCTGGAAGGGCCCGTCGCCCCGTGCGATGAACACCAGTTCGTGCGGGATCCAGCCGAGCGTCAGCTTCGGTGCGCGCTTGCCGAGCCCGCCGCGATCGACGTCGATCTTGACCCGCCAGTAACGATCGTTGTCATCGCCGATCGCAACCCAGCCGCTCGTCAGTTCTCCGCCGGCACCCGTCAAGCGGTAGAAGCCGCGCTGCGCGACCGGTTGCCATGGTGCGGCCGCCTGCTCGCGGGAGAAGATTTCGGCCTGCACCACGCTGTTCGATTCCGGCAGCTCGAGGCCGACGCGATCCACGGGTATGCGCGCACCCGCATCGAAACGGAATTCGCCCGGCTGCGTGTCGCTCGTCAGCGCGGCAACCGTCAGCGTCTTGCGGGCGATCTCGATGAGATCGTCCGTCGGTTCGCCCGCAACGCCCGTCAACTGGAAGGGCGCCTGGCCGTCGACCCAGGTGAGGCGCCAGTACTTTGCCTTGAGGGGCGAGAATTCGATGCGTCGCTCGATGAGGCGGTCGCCGTGCGTGCCGAGATTCGCGATCGCGGCCCCCGGCAGTATCAGCTGCCAGGCGCTCAGGTCGTCCGACACCTCGACGCGCAGGCGCCCCGCGAATTCGGCGGCGTCCGCCGGCCAATCGAGCGTGAAGGCCGCAAGCGGCCGAGTCACGGCGCGCGTGTCGAGAATGTAGCTCACGTTGCCGGGAGCGTCCTTGCCTGCCCCGTGTGCTTCGACGTTGAGCGCGCCGCGTCCCGATTCGATCGTCACGCGAACGGCGTCAAGCGATGCCGGCGAGAGACTCGTGATCGGAAAGAGCGGCAGCCGCTCGGCCGGAAATTTCCGGACGGCGTCGAGGCGCGGCCGCCGCAACGCATACGGCACGACTTCGCCCCGGGCGTTGAAGACCCGCAGATCGCCGAGATCCGCCCGCACCGCGCGCTGGTAGACCTCGATCGGAAGCGCCAGCCGGTAGCCGGCGGCCGTCTCCGTGACGACGATTCGCTGCGCGTAGGCGAAGTCCTGCGGGCTTGATTCCGCCGCGCTGGCGGCGCCGACGGCGAGCAGCACTGCGGGCAACATGCGAAGGCTCATTTTTCCTCCGGCGCCGCGGGCGGCAGCGGCGAGAAGTAGCCGATGACGAGCATCAGCATGCCGACTCCCAGGAATGAAACGATGCGTCCGACCGTCGCGACGCGCGACAGGTCGATGGCCAGGAGCTTCGCGACCACGACACAGAGCAGGACGGCGCCCGTGATCCAGAGCGCCCGTCTCGCGCGCCGCGTGGCGAACAGCATCGCCGCCACCGCGAGCAGCGTCCAGAAGATCGTGATCGACGTCTGCACGACCGTCGAGCGCATCATCGGCTCGAAATCGTAGGGCACGCCCGTGAAATGGTGAATGCTGCGCAGGAGCACGGTGTTCGCCCAGAAAAAGACGAAAGCCGCCAGCAGAAACTGCCAGGCCCGCTCGCTGACGGCCGAGTAGAGATCGAAGCCGACGCGCCGCGCGTGCAAGACGTACTGCACGAGCGCGAGCAGCACGAGCGCCTCGGCGATGTCGAGCGGGTTGAGCAGCGGAAGGTACGGAAGCGGCGCGGCATCACCGGCGAGCGCCACATGGGTCACGACGGCCCAGCCGGTGGTGAACAGGGCAAGGCCCGCTCCGCCGATCGCGACATAGGCCGCGCGATGCGCACGGAAGGGCCAGGCAACCGCCTCGCCGAGCTTCGGCAGGACATAGAGGATGACTGCCGGCACGATGACCCAACCGATGGCGGCCCAGGAAGCACTGCCGGCGACGGCGCGATCGATCTCCCAGGCGAGTTCCCAGCCGGCGAGCGCGGCGACGAGCCAGAGCGACGTCACGTGCAGGAAATTCGCAGCGGCCGAGCCACCCATTCCCTCGTGACGCCGGCAGATGACGTAGAAAGCGAGGAAGGCAAGCGGCCAGGCGAGGAAACCACCGTCCTCGGCCGGGTGATTGCCATGCATCACGGCAGCGGTGAACGCGACCAGCATGACGGGCAGCAGGCAGAGCGCCGGGGCGCGGGCGATCGGCAGGTCGAGCCGGCGCGAAACCTCGCTGCAGGCGAACGCCGTCAGCGCCAGGAAGCTGAGCACGGCCGACGGCTCGTACCGGGCGGTCACGTGACGGTCGATTTCCGTCAGCCCGGCGATCAACCACCAGAGCAGGCCGAAGATGAAGAGCACCTCCGACACCCGCGCTTCGTAGTCCATGAGGCGCGCCTGGTTGCGACGGAACGTGATGCTCGCAAAGATCGACGCGGCGCTGATCATGAGCCCGCCGAGAAACGTGCTGTTGAGGATCGGCAGCGCTTCCGGCGCGACATGCAGGTCCTTCCAGAAAATGATGCCGGCGGCGACCTGCAGCAAGGCGCCGCTCGCGCGCGGGAGCTTGCGATTCTGCCGGCAGCCGATCCAGACGAGCGCCGCGCCTTCGAACGCCCAGCTGGCCGAGCTCCAGCGTCCATCGAGTGCGAGCGGCACCGCGAGCGTGAGGAACGCGACGCCGAGCGCCAGGAACGCTTCCACGAGCAGCCGCAGCGATTCCCGCCGCCGCTCATGCAACAGCCACGCAATCGCGATGTAGAGCGCGCTCAGCGCGAGTGCACTGTATGCGAGGGCGAAGCGATCGTCGTGCAGCAGCCCCGATTGAATGCCGAACGCAATGATCGGCGTGCCGAAGATGAGTGTGCCGTCGACATAACCCTTCAGGTCCGGGGGCTGGCGCACCGCGTACAGGATCGCGATCACGAGATAGAAGAGGAAGAAGAGGATCAGGAAAGGCTCGGTGCTCGCGAAGAGCTCCGGCCGGTATCGCAGGACGCCCCAGGCGATGCCGATGACGAAGGTGAACGCGAAGCCGACAAGGTTGAGCGGGCGCCAGGCGCGATACCAGGCGATCGCGAGAATGCCCGTGTTGAGCACCGCGTAGTAGCTGAAGAGGAAGACGTGATTGCCCTGCCCCGTCGACGCGAGGATGGGCGCGAGAAAACCGCCGGCGATGCCGAGCACGGCAACGGCCATCGAGTTCTGCAGGATGGCGATCGCCGCGGACAACGCGGCGATCGCCACGAGGAGTCCGAAGGTCGGCGCTGCCGCCAGCACGTGATAGAGCCGAAAGGCCGCGAACACCGTCAGGTAGAGAATCGCGATTGCGCCGCCTTGCAGGGCCAGGGCATATCCGGCGCGCTTGAGGCGCAACCTCCACCCGAGAACCAGCAGCACTGCTGCGCCCAGTGCGACGGCGCTCAGCCGGAATTCGATCGGGACGGTGACGCGCTGCGCGACGTAGCGGACGAGAAAGGCGACGCCGATGAAGAGAATGACGATGCCGGCGCGCACCAGCGTGTTTCCGCCGGTGAAGTACTCGCGGACCCAGCGCACGATCGGCGGCTCCATGGGCTCCGGCCTCGGCGTTCGGGCTGCTTGCGACAGCGGCGGCTCGGCGAACGATGGGCGCGCCGGTCGAGGCGGCGGCGGGGACGCCGCTGGCAGATCGAAGTCGAGGCTTGGCATGGGCGGGGGCGCAGCCGGCCGAACCGGCGGTGGCGCGGGCGCTGGCGTGACCATCGGTGCCGGCGCCGCTTGTGCGGCCCGGGTATCTCGAGCCGCGAGACTCTGCTGGAGCCCGAGAAGCCGCCCCTCAAGCCCATCCACTTGCTGCTCGAGCGTTGCCGTTCGCTGCCGTGCCTGGATGAGCGCGGTAACGGCCCAGCCAACGACGGCGCCCAGGATGGCGCCGAGCAGCTCCTCGCTCATTCCCGCAACCTGGTAGCCGAGGAATGCCCCGACCAGAGCAGCAACCAATCCCATAGGGCCCCCCGATTCGCGGCCCTGGTGGAGCCGGCTCCCTTTTCCCGCAGCATGTCATGCCGGCCGACCCAACACCAAGCGCGCCGGCTCGCCAGCGCCGACGCGAGTTGGTAGTGTCGCGAAGGGATCCGAAGGAGGCGCCAGTCCTCCGATCGACCGGGGGGCGACGATGTTCGGTCAAGCAGGATGCCGCGGGTTGCTGCGCGCGACCGCCGCGCTTTTCATCGGCTGCGCGCTCGCACACGCCGAACCACCGCCGCTGGACGCGTTCTTCCAGGGGGCCCGGCTCAAGGACGTCAGCATTTCACCCGACGGGCGGTATCTCGCGCTGATCGCGAGGCTCGACGGCAAGCCGTTCGTCGCGGTGAAGGATCGCCAATCGACAGCGGCCGCAGTGCCTGTCCTTGCGATCGATCCGAAGGAGCACTACGAACCGATGTGGTGCCACTGGGCGAACGACACCCGCATCCTCTGCGCCTTCCTCGGCCGCGACAACGGGCGCGACCTCGCGAAGCACTACGGCGTCACGCGTCTCGTCGCCGTGAATGCCGACGGCAGCCAGCAGAAGATCATCGTGCAGCAGTCGTTCACCTTCGGCGGCGAGACCCAGCAGTTCCAGGACCGCATCATCGACTGGACGCCGGCGGATCCGAGGACGGTGCTCATCGAATCCCAGGACGCGGTCGACCGGGAGCTCGGCGTCTACACGCTCGACGTCTACTCGGGCTACATGAATCTCGTCGTCAATCCGCACGATGACATCGGCGACTTCGACAGCGACGGGCAGGGCAATGTGCGGCTCGGCGCCGGCATGGACCCGGACGGCAAGGTTTCCTTCTTCGCCCGCCTGGCCGGCGAGAAATCCTGGCGCCGCGTGACCCGCGTCGATCATCTGTCGCTGTCGGCCGCCTTCGAGCCGATCGCCGTCATCCCGAACACCAATTTTGCCTGGGCCATTCGCGACAAGGACGGCAGCCGGGCGCTCTGGAAGATCGACCTCGAGGACAAGGTCGATCCGATCCTCGTCTACTCGAAGCCCGGCGTCGACGTGTCGCCGCTCCTGAGCTCGAACCGCGAGCTCCTCGCCGTCACCTACGAGGGCGACGAGAGCGGATTCTTCTACACGGATACGCGTGCGCACCTCATCGGGGAAATGCTGCCACGGCTTTTCCCGGGCCGGCGCGTCACCTGGGAAGACACGACGGCCGATCTGAGGACCGTGGCCGTGCGGGTGGACAGCGATACCAGCCCGCCGAGCTTCAGCCTGCTCGACATCAGCAAGGAAAAGCCGACGCTTGCGACGATCGGCTCGAGCTATCCCGGCCTCGTGAAGTACGAGCTGGCGCCGAAGAAGATCATCGAGTACCCGGCCGGTGACGGCACGATGATCCCCGGCTACCTGACCTTGCCCGTCGGCAAGGATGCGGCCCGGGTGCCGCTCATCCTGATGCCGCACGGCGGCCCGGGCTCGCGCGACACCTGGGGTTTCGACTCCTGGGCCCAGTTCCTCGCGAGCCGCGGCTACGCGGTGCTGCAAATGAATTTTCGCGGCTCGACGGGCTACGGCAGCAACTGGCACAAGGCCGCCTACAAGGACTGGGGAGGCCTGCCCTATTCCGACGTGATGGACGGGCTCAAGTGGGCGAAATCGCAGCACATTGGCGATGCCGGCAAGGTCTGTGTCGTCGGGGCGAGTTTCGGCGGCTACCTGTCGCTGCTTGCGGCAACGCGCGACAGCGCGCAACTGCGCTGTATCGTCAGCATCGCGGGAGTGAGCGATCTCGAGGAGCTCCTGAGCGACGAGCTCTTCTGGCAGGGCGGCAAGTTCGCCAGGGACTACATCGGCAGCAACACCGAGAAGCTGCAGCGGGATTCCCCGCGCCGCCACGCGGCCTCGATCAACGTTCCGGTGCTGCTCATCCACGGCGACGAGGACTACACGGTCGAGGTCGACCAGACGAAGATGATGGACGCGGCGCTGAGCTCCGCCCACAAGACGCACAAGGTCGTGATCGTTCCCGGTTGCGATCACTACTTCCAGCAGGATTCGCAGCTGCGGACGCTGTTCGAGGAAATGAGCGCTTTCCTGCACGCACAGCTCGACTGAGCCGCGCGGCCGGTCACTGGAGCGTCAGCTGGCCGGCGCCCATGTGCACGAGCAGGCGAAAGCTCCCCGGGCCCGAGCGGTGAAACTTGCGGAAGAAGCCGCCGGTTTCCGCGCCGAGCGCGGAGACGTCGATCTCACCCGTCGTGACCGACGCATCGATGCTCGCGTAGTCGTCCGCGTCGCCGATATTGATGTCGAGATCGCCGGCGTGCATCTTCACGTCCTTGCTGCCCCTCACCTCGTTCATCTGCAGGACGCCTGCGGGCATGCGCACCACCAGATTGGTGATGGCGGGCACGCCGATCAGGATGCGAAAGTCATTGTGCGGCCCTTCAGTGATGCCGCACTCGATGACGTCGCCCTTGACCTTGTAGGTGACCTTGACTGCGGTCGCCTGGTCCGCCTTCTCGCCATCGAAACCGATGGTGAACTTCGTCGTATCGGAACCCTCGATCACGACCTCGGCGGAGCGGATGTTGAGGGACAGCGTCTTGCCGGATTCCTGGTCGAACTCGTAGTGCACGCGGCCGGTCTGCGATTCGTCCGCCGCCGACGTCATCGAAAACGACGCCAAGGCCACCAGCGTGGCGATCGCGGCGATGCCCTTCATACGACTACCCTCCGCCTTGCACGATAGCATCGACCCGCCGCAGGACGGCATTGTCGCCACCGCGCGACGGCTTCCGCTCATCGCAGGACTATCGGGCCCGACCCAGGGCCTCGATCGTTTCGGACCAGAGCGCTTCGGTCGCCGCCGCGACGATGCGATCCGAGGAGTGCAGGCCGAGTGGCTCGCCTTCCCAGTCCGTCACCTTGCCGCCGGCGCCTTCGATCACCGGAATGAGCGCGAGGTAGTCATGCGGCTTCAGCGCCGACTCGATGACGAGGTCGCAATGGCCCGAGGCGAGCAGCCCATAGGAGTAGCAGTCGCCGCCGAAGCGGCGCAGTCCCGCCTGCCGGCTCACCGCGTCGTAGCGCCGCCATTCATCGCCGCGGAACGCGTCCGGCGACGTCGTGTAGATGCGTGCGCTCTGCAATTCGGTACAGCGACTCGTGCGGGCAGGCTCGCCATTGAGCCGCGTCGGGCGCCCCGTGCAGCCGACCCACCGCTCCGCGCTCGCCGGCGACTCGACGATGCCGATCACCGCGCGATCGCCCTGCATCAGCGCGATCAGCGTACCGAAGAGGGGCATGCCGCAAATGAAGCTCTTGGTGCCGTCGATCGGATCGAGCACCCAGGTGAAGTCGCGGCCCGGTTCGTTGGCGAATTCCTCGCCCTGGATGGCGTGGGTCGGAAACTCGGCGCGGATGAGGCGCCTCAGTTCCGTTTCAATGGCCCGGTCGGCCACCGTCACCGGGCTGTTGTCGGGTTTCTGTTCGATGGCGATGGGCCGGCGGAAATGCTGGCGGGCGATGACGCGCGCGGCGTCGGCGAGACGCTCCGCAAGCCCAAGCGCGCGATCGAGATCCGTGTGGGGTTCGGTTGGCATCGGCGGAGGGAGCATGCGCTACAATCATCGCGCATCTCAAATACTTAGAAGCGCATGACCGACCCCAAGACCACCGATTTCGGCTACGAGGAAGTGCCCTGGAGCGAGAAGGCCCGGCGCGTCCGCGGCGTATTCGATTCGGTCGCCGACCAGTACGACGTGATGAACGACCTCATGTCGCTCGGCGTTCACCGCCTGTGGAAGTCCTTCACCCTGAGCCAGACCGGACTGAAGCCCGGCGGCCGGGCGCTCGACGTCGCCGGAGGCACGGGCGACCTGGCGGCGGGCCTTGCCAAGCAGGTGGGTGAGAAGGGCTTCGTGGTCCTCTCCGATATCAACGAAGCCATGCTGGTGCGCGGCCGCGACCGGCTGCTCGACCGCGGCGTCGGCGGCAACGTGAGCTGCGCGCTGGCGAACGCGGAGAAACTGCCCTTTGCCGACAATTTCTTCGATTGCGTGACCATCGGCTTTGGCCTGCGCAATGTCACCGACAAGCCGGCGGCGCTGCGATCCGTGCTGCGGGTGCTGAGGCCCGGCGGCCAGCTTCTCGTGCTCGAGTTCTCCAAGCCGACCGTGGCACCGCTCAAGCCGATCTACGACGTCTACTCTTTCCGCGTGCTTCCGCTGCTGGGCAGGCTGGTCGCGAACGACGAGGCGAGTTACCGGTATCTCGCCGAATCGATCCGCCGGCATCCGGACCAGGAGACGCTGCTCGCGATGATGCGCGACGCGGGCTTCGGCGAGACGAAGTATCACAACCTCACCGGCGGAATCGTCGCGGTGCATCGGGGGTACAAGCTGTAAGAGGGGACAGACTGAAGTCTGTCCCCAAGAGGGGACAGACTGAAGTCTGTCCCCTGGCTAATAAAGGTATGCAGGCATTTACTGAATTGCTGCGGCCGGCCGAGGCCGCCTTCAATCGCGGCATCGAGTCGTCGTCGACCGCACGCGCGGCGTTCGCGCGGCTCGCCGGCCGCAAGCTCGTCGTCGAGCTGCTCGACACCCGGCTCGCGATCACGGTGACGGCCGCGGAGAACCGGCTGCTGCTGCACGGCGAAGGCTCGGATGACTGCGACGCCCGCATCCAGGGCACGGTGTTCTCGCTCCTCAGCACGATGCTCGGGCACGAGGGCGAGCAGAAAGTCGGCCGCGTCATCGTCGAGGGCGACGCCGAAGTGGCGCAGCAGTTCCGCGAGCTCCTGAAGCTCGCGGCGCCGGATCTCGAAGAGGAACTTGCCCGGCGCCTCGGCGACGTACCGGCCCACCAGATCGGCCGCACGGCGCGTACGGCCTTCGACTGGGGCCGCAAGGCGATCGCAACTTTCGGCCAGAACGTGGCCGAGTACCTGCAGGAAGAGAACCGCACGGTCGTGCCCAAAGTCGAGCTGGAAGAGTTCGCCGGCGAGGTCGACAGCTTGCGCGAAGCGGTCGACCGGCTCGAAGCGCGGCTGCGGAGCTGGGGAGATCGGGGACAGACTTAAGTCTGTCCCCCGTCTGTCCCCACGCAACAGTGAAACTGCGCGTCATCGGCCGACTGATCGAGATTCAGCGTGTGTTAACGCGCTATGGGCTCGACGACTTCATCCGGGCCACTCATCTATATAGGCCGCTCCGGTTCGTCTCCTATCTCTCGCCCTGGACCTGGTTCCGGCGCCGGCGCGGTTCGCGCGGCGAACGCCTGCGGCTCGCACTGCAGGATCTCGGGCCCATCTTCGTGAAGTTCGGCCAGACCGTTTCGACGCGCCGCGACCTCCTGCCCGACGACATCGCCGACGAGCTCGCGAAGCTCCAGGACCAGGTACCGCCCTTTCCGAGCGCGATCGCCAAGGCAGGGATCGAAGCGGCCTATGGCCGGCCGATCACGGAAGTCTTCGCGAGTTTCGACGACGAGCCGATCGCCGCCGCCTCGATCGCCCAGGTCCACGGCGCCAAGCTCCGCGACGGGAAGGAGGTCGTCGTCAAGGTCCTGCGGCCGGGCATGCGCGCGCACATCGATCGCGATATCGAGGTGCTCTATGCCTTCGCCGGCCTCGCCGCCCGCTTCTGGAGCGAAGGCTCGCGCCTGCGGCCGGTCGAGGTCGTGCGGGAGTACCAGAAGACCATCCTCGATGAGCTCGACTTGATGCGCGAGGCCGGCAACGCCTCGCAGCTGAGGCGCAATTTCGCGGGTTCGACCCTCCTCTACGTGCCCGAAGTCCATTGGGAATATTGCCGCTCCGGGGTCATGGTCATGGAGCGCATCCGTGGCCTCGCGGTCAGCAACGTCGCCGAGATGCGGCGCCGCGGGACGGATATCAGGAAGCTCGCGGAAAACGGTGTCGAGATCTTCTTCACGCAGGTCTTCCGCCACAACTTCTTCCATGCCGACATGCACCCCGGCAACATCTTCGTGCTGACGGACGACCCCGCGAACCCGCGCTACGCCGCGGTCGACTTCGGCATCGTCGGCACCCTCGATCCCCGCGACCAGCGTTACCTCGCCGAGAACTTCCTCGCCTTCCTCGACCGGGACTACCGCCGGGTGGCGAAGCTGCACCTCGAATCCGGCTGGGTGCCGCCGGGATCGCGTATCGATGAGCTCGAGTCCGCCGTCCGCACGGTCTGCGAGCCCATCTTCAACAAGCCCCTCAAGGACATTTCCTTCGCGCAGGTGCTGCTGAGCCTCTTCGAGACCGCCCAGCGCTTCCAGATGCAGATCCAGCCGCAGCTCCTGCTGCTCCACAAGACGCTCCTCAACATCGAAGGGCTCGGCCGGCAGCTCTATCCGGAGCTCGACATCTGGAAGACCGCCCATCCGATCCTCAAGGAGTGGATGGGCGAGCAAGTCAGCGGCAAAGCCTTCTTCGAGCGGCTGCGCTCGCAGCTCCCCGAGATCGCAGCGACCGCCCGGAACCTTCCGCAGGTCATCCATGGCGTCATCCAGCAGGCGGTCGACGGCAAGTTCCGGGTGCAGGTGGAGACGAAGGGCGTGGAAGAGTTGCGTGCGACCGTGCGCGAGTCGCAGGAGAAGCGCGATCACACTTTCGTCGCGGGCATCCTGCTGCTCGGTGGCCTCATCTGGTTCGCCGTCGATCGCTCGCCGCTCTGGCCGGGCGCGCTGCTCACTATCGTCGGCGCGCTGTGGATCGCATTCGCGTGGCGTCGCCGATGAGCGACGCTCGCTGACGCGAGCGCGCGGCGAAAAAAATTCATTCGGAACTATTGCATCGTGAGTCCGCGTGCCGTGTAATGCGCGCGCCTCGCGAGGTGTGGTACCGCTCGCGAGGTCCAGCGATGGATCTCCGGGCCTCTTGGGGGTGTTCGCACCGAAATGAGAAACCTCAGGTCTGCAAAACCCAGACTCTCGAAGCTTTCCCGTTTACTGCAGCGAAATTTTCCGGACTTTTACGCCGAAGCCAGGTTCCAGGTGGGCGACGACGACCACTTTCTCTACGCCCGCTTCGGACAGTACCTCGCCCGCTCCATTGAAACCGACCGGGCGCCCAGGCAGAAGATCAACCAGGGTTTCAACGTCCTGAACAAGATGGCCGAGGCCGCGAACGACGATCCGTACGTGCGCACCATGTTCGTCTCAGGACCCCTGGAAGCCATCGTCGATGCGCCGCGCGCGCTGGCCTACGCGAGAAAACGGCTCTCGCCGGCCGCCCAGGCCTACCTCGATGGGCTGATGGAATGAAGTCGAGGTCGAAGCCAGTCGAGTGGAAACAAGAAGAATAGGGAGCCTCCTCACCCTACCCGCTCCCCGCAAATGCCGGGGAGCGGGAACCGATATTGTTCCCTCGCCATGTGTGCGGCGGGGGTTAGGGTGAGGGGGATCTCTGAGAGGGGACAGACTGAAGTCTGTCCCCTGGCTAATAGGCGACGCACTTGAGCTTCCAGACCCTGAATCCGCCGTATCAGCGTCAGCGCAATGGCGGCGCCGTGGGCGTCGAGCTCCAGCTCTTCCTTCAGGCGTGCGGCTGTGCGGGCAGCGAATCAACGAGGTCCTGCACGTCGCTCTCCGTGAGGCGCGCGAGGTCTGCAAGCTCGGCGAGCGAAAGCGGTCTCTCGTCCTCGACGCTGAGGACCTCCGTGATTTCAATGCGCATGGCTCTTCTCCCGGTCGAAGTGGCCGCGTGGATTGAAGGCCGAGACGCCGGCCAGCTCCTTGAAGAGCGACCGTTCCCGTTCGCTCAGCACCGTGGGCACCGCTATCTGCGCCACCGCAAACAGGTCGCCCGCGCCGTCGTGCGGTTTCGGCAGGCCGCGCCCGGCCAGGCGCAGCTTCTGGCCGGCGCGCGTGCCCGGCGGCACCTTGAGCGCAACCGCACCGGCCAGCGTCGGCACTTCCACCGTCGCGCCGAGTGCCGCTTCCCACGGCGTCAGCGGCAGCTCGAGGTACAGGTCGTGACCTTCGGCCCTGAATAGCGGGTGCGGACGGAGCGCGATGTTCAGGTAGAGATCGCCGTCGCGACCGCCGTTGATGCCCTTGCCGCCCTTGCCGGGCACGCGCAGGCGCTGGCCGTCGGTCGCACCCTTGGGGATGCGCACCTTGGTGGGGTGCGGCACGCGCCGCAGGAGCCCCTGCTCGTCGCGCTCGGGCAACTCGAGATTGAGCTCGAGCATCGCGCCCTTGAACGCGTCTTCGAGCGAGATGGGAGCGTTCACCTCGTAGTCCTGTCCCGGAATGCGCGCGCCGCGGCGCCGTGACCCGCCCTGCCGGTTCGCTGCGAAGGTTTCGAAAATGTCCGAGAGGTCCAGGTCCTCGAACGAGAAGGAGGCGCCGCCGCCACCAAACTGGCTGCCCCAGTCCGGCGGCGGGCGGAACTCTTCGCCCGGCCGATGGCTTCCGAGCTGGTCGTAGGCCTTGCGCTTGTCGGCGTCCTTGAGCGTCTTGTAGGCCTCGGACACTTCCTTGAATCGCTCTTCGGCGCCCGCTTCCTTCGAGACGTCCGGGTGATACTTGCGGGCGAGCTTGCGATAGGCGGCCTTGATGTCCGCCTCGCTCGCGGTCCGCTCAACGCCGAGCGCGCTGTAGTAGTCCTTGTATTTCATGCGGGACTCGCCTTGAGGGTGCCAAAGCCCCGTTTATAGGGGCGCCTTGAGCTCAATCCAGGTGGCGAGCGCCCGCGCACAGAGTTCCCCATTGCCGTCGAAGAGGGCGGTGCCCACCCGGTGCTTGCGCCCCTCGGCGCCGACCTTCCAGCCGATGACGACACAGGATTCGCCCGTGTGCACGAGGCGATCGACGTGCGCGGTGAATTCGCCGAGGAGCGCCGAGCGGTTGTCGTCGAACGCCGCGAAGTAGCCGGGGCAGTCGAGTGCCGCCCACATGAATTCCGGCAGCACCTTGCCCGACGGCGAAATGGACTCGTCCGGCATCCAGGGTGCCGCGACGAGACCGCGCTCCGCGATGGCCGTCGCGAAGATCCGCAGGCCGTCGCCGCGGGCCCGCTGGGGCCCGCAAACGAAACATCCGGGGATCAGGTGGTACTGAAAGCCCGGGTAATTGCGGGCTGCGCGCAGCGCTTCGACATAGTTCGGGGCCGCGGGGACGTCGAGGCTGAGGCGATCCGGCACGCCGGAGGCGACGATCTCGCTCTGCAGCTTGAGTTGAACGCCGCCCGCCGCGTCGCGCTCGACGAGGAGCGGCGTATTCAGCGGCGGCGGCTGGTGCAGCCGGATGCGCAGGGTGTCGCGGGAGAAATGCGCCAGCATGCCGGCGACATAGCCGCCGTTGCCGGAATTCGGCGGCCCGCAGAAGCGCGGCGCGATCGTGAGGAACTGCTGGCTCATGGGTTCGCTTCCGCGCACCGCCAGCAAGCGTCGAACTGCCCGTCGATCTGTTCACCGCAGCGCTCGCAGCGCCAGGCCGCGGCCGATCCTTCGGCGCCGGCCCTGACTGCCTCGAGCACCCGCTTGGCGTGCAGTTCCTGCTCGTCAGCCACCCAGACCTGCGGCCAGGTCTCGACGAACGGCAGCTCGCCGACACCGCCGCCGAGTGTCGTATTGCGCAGCTGCGCCTCGATGCCATGACTTGCGAGCACGTTCGCCCAGTGCGCGGCATCGATCAGGTTCGCGGCGCTGTAGACGCGTTTCATCGCTTGAGCAGCACCACGAGCAGGGCGCCCGGCACGACGGCGCCGAAGAAAGCCGCGAGCAGCGCGTTGAAGATCAGGTACCCGCGCTCGGAACCGCGTGCGTTGCGGAACTCCGCGTTCGCTTCGCGGCGGGTCGCAGGCAGCAACAAGTAACTCCAGAAGAGCAGGAAGTAGCGGAATATGTCGACGAAGCCGGAGTTGTTGGCCATCGGTGGGCAAGGGTGATTGACAGCGATTCCCGATGCAAGAAGTATGCGGGGCAGCGCGCCGGGTTCGATGGCCGGAGGGAGCAGGCGAATGACGATCGAGGGCGGATGCTTGTGTCGCGCGGTGCGGTACCGGATGACGGCTGATCCGATCGTGACGCGGGTCTGCTGGTGCCGGGTCTGCCAGTACCTCGGCGCGGGCAACGCCACGATCAACGTCTGCTTCCCGAGCCAGGGGCTCAGCGTCGAGGGCGAGACCCGCGACTACCGCAGCCTCGCGGACAGCGGCAATGTCATGCATCGGTGCTTTTGTCCGACCTGCGGCACGCAGCTTTTCAGCACGGCGGAGGCGCGGCCGCATCTGGTTTTCATCCGGGCGGGAACTCTCGATCGCCCGGACGTGGTCAAACCCGCGGTCACGATCTGGACGTCGCAGGCGCCGCCCTGGGCCTGCATGAACGAAGAACTGCCCAAATTCGAACGACAGCCGCCGCCGGCCGCATGAAGGAGCCAAGGCAATGAAACGACTCTCACGGACCCCTGCGCGCTTCGCGGCACTCGCCGCACTGCTGACCGTATCGATCGGCGCGCAGGCCTACGAGACGAATTTCGAAATCGTGCCGATCGTCGGCTATCGCTTCGGCGGCCAGCTGCACGATTCGTCCGTCGACGAGAGCCGCGACATCGATCCGAACCTGAGCTATGGCCTCGCGCTCAATTTCGCCAAGACCTGGGAAACGCAGTGGGAACTCACGTATTCGCGGCAGAGCACGACCATCGAGTCGCTCGCGGGGGCGGCTGCGCCCGGAGCCGTGGACATCGTCGTCGAGTACCTGCAATTCGGCGGCACGTATTTCTATTCGGAAGAGGACCACGAGGGCGCGGTCCCCTACGTCGTCGGTGGGCTCGGTCTCACGCACTTCAAGCCCTCGGGCCCCGGCCTCGACGATCGGTACGAACCCTCGATCAACCTCGGTATCGGCCTGCGTGTGCCGCTAGCGAAGAAGGTCGCGCTGCGCCTGGAGGGCCGCGGCTACCTGACGCTGATGGACACGACCGGCTCGATCTTCTGCCGCTCGGATGCAAGCGGCGCTGCCTGCACCATTCACGCCCGCGCCAGCGGCCTCTGGCAGATCGAAGCGCTGTTCGGAATTGCGTTCGCGCTCTAGCGGGGCAGTGCAAATGCGACGAGCGCGTCATTTCTCGTCGTCCCGAGACCCGCGTAACCGCCCGCGGCAATGACGATGAATTGCCGGCCATCGAGCTCGTAAGTCATCGGCGTTGCCTGGCCGCCGCCGGGTAAGCGCCCTTTCCACAGTTCCGCGCCCGTTCGCACGTCGAAAGCGCGCAAGTAGTCGTCCGCAGCCGCCCCCACGAACACGAGGCCACTGCGCGTGACGATAGGCCCGCCGATGCCCGGCACACCCTGGTAGTTCCAGAAAGGCCACGGCGCGATGTCGCGCGTCGTGCCGAGCGGTACGCGCCAGGCGATCTTGCCGTTCGCGAGATCCATGGCAACGAGCGATCCCCATGGCGGCGCAATGCACGGAATGGCAAAGCCTGACGCGAGGATTTCGCGGCGCATGCCGTAGGGCGTGTTCCACATCGAAGCGAATTCCGAATCGTTGAACTTGCCGGACGAGCGCATGCTGCCGAGATCGGCCCGCGGCACGAGCGTCACGACCATCGGCAGATCCATGACGACGGCCACGGCGAACTGATGCGCCGGGTCGAAGGCGACGCCGCCCCAGTTGGCTCCGCCGGCGTAGCCGGGCCGCTCGATCGTTCCCTCAAGGCTCGGCGGCGTAAAGATGCCGTCGGACCGCAGTGCTTTGATCTTGTCCGCGCATTGACCGCGATCGTAGAACGTGAGGCCCCAGGCATCGTTCTCGGTGACCTTCGTCCAGGGAACCAGCGGCGGCAGTGCGGAAACGGGCTGCGTCGGCGACGCGAACTCCCCCGCGACGGCGCCTTGCGGCACGGGCTTCTCGGTCACGGCAAACACGGGCTCGCCGGTGTCCCGATGGAAGACGAAGAGCTGGCCGGTCTTGGTCGCCTGGATCACGACCGGCGTGCGCTGACCGTCGCGATTCAGCTCCGCGACGACGGGCTGCGAAGCCACGTCGTAGTCCCAGAGATCGTGATGAATCAGCTGCTGGCCCCAGACGAGCTTGCCCGTCGCGACATCGAGCGCGACGACGGAATTCGCCCAGCGATTGTCTCCACGGCGCTCGCCGCCGAAGAAATCCGGGCTCGCCGAACCCGTCGGCACGAAGACAAGATTGCGATCGGGCGCGACCGACAGGATGCTCCAGGCATTCGCGGCGCCGGTCCAGTCCGCCGCCTGCTCCGGCACTTCTTCGAAGTCCGGATTGGTGGCGTCCTTCGGGATGTGGGCGGTCCGTGGGATCGGATCCCACTTCCAGCGCAGTGCGCCGGTGCGAACGTCGTATGCGCGCACGACACCGAGCTCGAGATCGGTTGCGCGGTTGTCGCCGATCGAGGATCCCGTGATGAGGGTGTCACCCGCGATCGCCGGCGGCGAGGTCACGGCATAGTCGGGCCGATCCTGTAGGCGCACGCCGCGGGACAGATCGATCGCGCCGTTCACGCCAAAATCCGCGCAGGGCTTCCCCGATTTCGCGTCGAGCGCAATCAGCCGCGCATCGAGCGTGCCGATGAAGATGCGCTCGCCGCAAACTTCATTCCTGTGCCCTGGATCCGACCAGTAGGACACGCCGCGGGAGGCCATTTCGCTGTAGCGCACGCCGCGATTGAGCTTCGGATCATAGCGCCAGCGCTCCCGCCCGGTTGCGGCGTCGACTGCGAGCACGATGGCGGTCGCCGTCGAAACATAAAGCGTGCGGCCGATGAGGATCGGCGTCGCCTCGAAGGTCAGCTTGTCGCTGCGGGCGAGATTGTCACCGAGTTCCCCCGTATGAAAGGTCCACGCGGTCTCGAGACCGGACACGTTGCCGGCGGTCACCTGCCCGGCCGTTGAGAACCGACGGCCGCCCGAGTCGCCGCCGTAGGACGACCACTCATCCGCACGCACGGGCCTCGCCGTGAGCAGCGCCGCAGCGCCGATGAAGAGCAAGTAGAGAGCCGTCCTGCAAGCCATGCACATGTCACGATCCCTCAGGCAGTCACGATGCGGGGCGAGTATTCGCGCGATACGAAGGCTCGGCACGGATTTCGTGGCAGGCGGGATCGGGCGTGGGGCGAGCGGCGTAACGGCCGTCCAGCCGGGTGCGGTAGGCTGACGCCATGCGCAAGATCCTGTTCGTCATTTTCCCGGTGCTGTTCGGGCTCTATCTCGGGCTCAACGAACTCATCGGACGCGCGAACTCCAATCGCACGATCGAGTACTGGAAACCCATCGCCTGGGAGATGACGAGCGTCATCGTCATCATGGCGCTGGTGCCGCTCATCTTCTGGTTTGAAAAGCGGCACCGGCTGGAAGCGCCCAGGCGCTTGCGGACGGCCGCGATTCACCTCGGCGGCGCGGTCGCATTCTCGATCGTCCACGTGATCGGCATGATCGCGATCCGCGAATTCATCTATGTGCTGCATTCGGAGCACTATGACTACGGCAATCCCTGGCTCGTGCTCGTCTACGAATTCCAGAAGGACGTGATCACCTACACGATGATCCTGCTGATCGCGTTCACGATCCGTCAGTACCGGCGCCGGCGCGAAGGCGAGGTGCTGGCCGCAGAGCTGTCGCGGAACGTGAGCGACGCGCGCTTGCGCCAGCTCACCGCGCAGATCGATCCGCATTTCATCTTCAACGCGCTCAATGCCATCTCGAATCGCATGCACGAGGACGTCGAGGCCGCGGACCGGATGATCGCGCGCCTCGCGGACCTGATGCGCGCCGCGTACGACACCGACGCCAGCGTGTTCGTCGAACTCGGCCGGGAAATCGAGCTGCTGCGCGGCTATCTCGCGCTGATGGCGGAGCGTTTTCGGGGCCAGCTCGCGATCGATATCGATGTCGAGCCCGGCCTGGAGTCGCTGCGGGTCCCCCGCCTCCTGATCCAGCCCATCGTCGAGAATGCTCTCAAGCACGGGCTCGCGAGCGGACGCGGACGGCTGCGGGTCGAAGTGCGCCGGCGAGGCGACCGCTTGACCTGCCTCGTTGCCGACGATGGCGTGGGTATCGCCGCGCCGGTGCGCATGGGCACGGGTCTCAGCAACGTCAGTCACCGGCTCGAGCTGCTTTTTCCTGCCGCCCACGAATTTGTCATCGGGCCGGCCGAGCCTGCCGGTACGCGCGTGTGGCTCTCGATTCCCGCGACCAGCGCGTGACGCACAGCGTCGTCATCGTGGAGGACGAACCGCCTGCACGTGCGAAGTTGATGCGGATGCTCGCCGACGAGCCGGATTTCGTCGTCGTCGCGGAGGCCGACAGCGTCGCAACCGGCAAGGCGGCGCTCGCGAAGCACCGTCCCTCGGTTCTCTACCTCGATATCCAGCTCGGCGCCGAGTCCGGGTTCGACGTCCTTGACCCGCGCAGGGCCGAGCCTGCGCCGCTCATCGTCTTCACGACCGCCTATTCCGAGTTCGCCGTGCGCGCCTTCGAGCTGCAGGCGCTCGACTATCTTTTGAAACCCTTTGACCGCGATCGCTTCATGCAGAGCGTCGAGCGGACGCGGGAAGCCCTGCGGCAGGGCGATGCGGCGGACGTCGAAGAGCGCGTTCGGCGCCTGCTTGCGTCCCTGCCCGACCGCGTGCCGATGCTTGCACAGCTGCCGGTGCGCGATGGCGATCGCACGATCCTGGTGCCCGCCGATGACATACTGCGGCTCGCCGCCGCCGACAACTACGTCGAGGTATTCACGCCGTCGCGCAAGTACCTCGTGCGGGAAACGCTGAGCGGCCTCGCATCACAGCTCGATCCCGCACGGTTCCTGCGGGTACACCGGTCGCACATCGTGCGCGTCGATTGCATCCGCGAGATCCGGCCGTGGTTTCACGGCGACTACCAGCTTCTCCTGCGGGATGGCACCGAACTCAACCTGAGCCGGCGCTTCAAGGCCTTGCTGCCGGCGAATATCCGCGATCGCTTGTAAGGCCGGCGGGCTAGATCCAGCGCCGGACCTTTTTCTTGTACGCGACGTAGTCAGCGCCGAAGATTTCCTCGAGAAATGCTTCTTCGCCGCGGATGAACTGCGTGGAAAGGATCCACAGAAAGACGGGTATCGGCAGCCACGGGCTCAAGGTTCCGAAGGCGATCGCGGTGCCGGTCAGTGCCGTCGCGAGGCCGAGATACATCGGATTGCGCGTCACACGATAAAGGCCGGTCGTCACGAGCACGGTCGAACGCTCGAACGGCACGACGGGCGTGCCCGCACGCCGGAAAGCACCGGCGCCGACGGCGGAAAGCGCGATACCCCCGACGATCAGCGCGATCCCGGCATACGACCATGGTTCGGGGACGAGCCTCGCGATCGGAACGAGGAAATGGAGTCCCGCCATCACGACGAGACTGATCGCCAGCCACGCCGGCGGCAGGATCCGGCGCATGACGCTACCGGGCACCGCCGAGGATGCGCGCCGGCAGCAGGATGATGGCGCGCAACAGCTCGAAGACGCCTTCGACCGCGATGCCGAGGATGCGGAACGGGATCGAGACGAGCCAGACGAGCGGCCAGAGCACCAGCGCGACGAGCGCAAGCGGCCAGCACAGCACGAAAAGGAGCAGCCAAAGGGCGAGACTCAACATGTCGATTCACCTCTACTCATTCCGCCGGACTCGTCAGATTCGTATACGAGGTCACCGAGGTCGGGATCACCGCGTAGGTGTATGGGACATAGAGCTGCAATTCAAGCAGGCCGACCCGGACCCAGCGTACCGGACGATCGATGCCCTGCACGACGACCTTGTAGCCGTCGCCCAGCGCGCCGGTGACCTTGGTGACGTCTGCGGCGAAGAGCTTGATGACGGCATCACGATACTGCGCGGGATTGACCACGCTGATCTCGACGTCGTCTTCCCCGTCGAGCTCCGTGCGGCCGACGCCCTTGACGCTGGCGACGAAGTCCTTGAGCTTGCTGATGAGCGCGGTCGGATTGACGTCCGTCGCCGGAATCTTGGTCTTCACGCTGATGGTCGTGCGCGAAGTATCGGGCCGTTTGTCGGCTCCGAGCGGTACGGTCGCCGAATCCACCTTGAGCGGAATGACGAGGCCGTCGCCGTCGACGACGCTGAGCTCGATGGTTCCGTCGCGCTTCGCGGCGGCGAGCGCGGCGCGCAGCGTGTCGTAGATTTCCTTCTTGCGGACGTCGCGCTCGCGCGAATCGTTCGAGACGACGACCTGCAGCAGGATGAAGTCACCCGGGCGCTTCAAGGATGCGCCCGGGACGGAGTCGCCCTTCTCCACGCGCGAGCCCGTGACGACGATTTCCTCGAGCCCCTGGGCCACCGCCCACAACGGTGTCAGGCAAAGCAATGCGGCTGCAATGGGGATGTTCATGGTCTTCATGACATTTCTCCGGCTTCTTATGGTTGGCAGATCATACTTCGACGACGAGCTCGACCTCGACGCACGCCCCCATCGGCAACTGGGCGACGCCGAATGCGCTGCGGGCATGCGCGCCGCGTTCCCCGAACACCGAGACGAGGAGCTCCGAGCAACCGTTCGCGACCAGGTGCTGCTCGGTGAAATCGCCGGTCGAATTGACGAGGCACAGCGCCTTCACGATACGCTTGACCTTGTCGAGGCTGCCGAGCGAATCCTGAAGCGTCGCGAGCAGATCGAGCGCAACCGCGTGCGCCGCGGTCTTGCCGTCGGCGGTCGTCATGTTCCTGCCGAGCTGCCCGGTCCATGGCCTGCCGTCCTTGCGCGCGATGTGCCCGGAGACGAACAGGAGATCGCCGGTTCGCGCCGCCATGACGAAGGCCGCAATGGGCTTGATCGCCGCGGGTAGTTCCATGCCCAGCTGCTTGAGTCGGTCGTCGGTCGTCACGGTGGTAGCTCCTCGAGGTATCGGGTGGATCAAGTGGCGGCAGTTTGCCCCAGGGCGAGGAGCCGCTGTCCCTTGCGTATCGGGTCCATCGTTGCGCGCAGCCCGCGACGCCGCGCCTGCGCGAGAATCTGCTCACCGGACAAGCGCAGCTTCGGGTAGCTGCCCGTGATGATCGTCCAGGCGGTGCCGTTCCATTCGTGGACGATGTCGGTGACCCGGACTTTCTCTCGTTCGAAGTGCAGGACGCACTGCATGATCCGGTCACGCTCCGCGCGCGTCGTGCTGGATGCCGTCAGCATCGGGCCGCCGCATGGCGGGCAGTGATCGAGCCCGCCCATCATCCAGATGTAGCGCGCCGCCAGCAGCGACGCGTAATGCCGGATGGATTCCGCCGAAGCCGTCATGCCCGGCTTTCCCGGATTGCTGCCGTATGATCCATGCCGGTTATCGTATTGGCCCGCCCAGTGCGAGAGCAATGACCCCAAGGCCCACTTCGAGCCCGACCGACAATATTCTTTCCGGCCCTGCGTCTTAAGGGCCGTATGACCGCAGCCGCTGCCACCGCAATGACCCAGGAACAGGACCGCCGCATCGCCGAGGCCGTGGCCCGAGAACGCGGGCGGCTGCGCGATTTCATCCGCCGGCGGCTGCCCGACCCGCGTGATGGCGAGGACCTCCTGCAGGACGTGCTGATCGAGTTCGTCGAGGAATACCGCCTGATGCGCCCCATCGAGCCGGCGGGCGCCTGGCTCTATCGCGTGGCGCGCAAGCACTACGCGGTGCGACACCTGCGGCAGCGGCTCGCGGCCAGTGCCATGAGAAATCGATTCGTCCGGATGGCCGGCATCGCCGTGCTGGTGGTGCTCGTGCTGACTCGCATCCTCTTCGGTGGGCTCGGCCGTCGCGGCGGCCACGGTCACTGGCGGTCGCGCTGGCGCAAGCGCTGGCACGAGCGCTGGCACGAGCGCTGGGAGCAGATGTCGCCCGAGGAGCGGGAGAAGTTCCGCGCCGGCATGGGAGCCCGCTGCGGCGATTGGCGTAGTGAGCCGAAAAGCGGCTGAACGCTACGCCGAGCCCCAGATGTCGCCGAGGACCCGGTGGAAATTGCCACCCAGCACCTTGTCGACGACCGCCGCCGGGTAGCCGATCTTCTGCAACCGGGACTCGACGATGCGCATGTGCTCGACGTTGTTGAGCTCGGGAACGAGTGGCAGCCGGTCTTCCTCGGGCGCCGCAATCCCGGTGCGCTTGCGCTCGGCCATGTCCGCCTCCATCGCCTTGCGCGCCTCATCGCTGATCGTGAAGCCGGCGATCGCGCCATCCGTACCGATGCCAACGTGATCCGTGCCGGCGACGTCGAGCGCGTGCACGAGATGCGCGACGACGTGCCCGGCGGTCGGCACGGTCGGGCTCGCGACGAGGTAGGGCATGAAGTAAATGCCGACGACACCGCCGCGATCGGCGAGGGCCCTCAGGTTTTCATCGGTCTGATTACGCGGATGGTCGTGCAGCGCGCGGCAGCCGGTGTGGGTGATGAGCGCGGGCGTTTTCGATTTCGCGATCGCTTCGGCCGTCGTGCGCATGCCGGCGTGGCCGAGATCGACCGCGATGCCCTGGGCGTTCATGTGCTCGACGAGCGCGAAGCCCGCCCGGCTCAAGCCCCCGTTGCCGGGCTCCAGGCAGCCGTCACCGAAGAGGCCGCGGTTGTTGTAGGTCAGCTGCATGATGCGCACGCCGAGCTGGCGGAACGTCTCGAGCCGCTCGCCATGCTCGCCGAGCGCCTGCGGGTGCTGAAATCCCAGGAGGAGCGCGACCTGCTTGTTGCGCGCGGCCGCGGCGATGTCCGAGTGCCGGCGCGCCAGCAGCCAGAGCGAGGGATCCGAGCCGGCGAGCGCCTGTGCGTAGGCCAATTGGGAGATGGTGTCCTCGAACGTGGACGAGGAGACGGTCCAGTTGACCGCCGTGACGCCCGACGCGCGAATGGCGCGCGCGCGGTCGGCACCCATCGGCAGCGGATCGCCGAAATCCGCTGCCCCCGACAGCGCATCGAACACGATGCGCACGGCCGGCGGCTTCTTGCTGGAAGCAGCAATGGCGGAGGTTGCCGGCAGGCTGCCGATGGCAGCTGCCGCGGCTGCGGTCAGGAAGGTTCGTCTCTGCAAGCGATCACCTCAGGCGATGTAATTCTTCTTTCTCGTCATCACGTCGCGGATCAATTCCACCGCCGTGCGGTCGCATGGCGGCAGCTCGACGGCGGACTGGCCGAGCGGCGTCACTCGGTCGCCCCAGCGCACGAGATGTGCGCACCAGGTAAGGCCGCCGCCGAATCCGGTGAGCAGGAGCAGCGACCCCGGGCGTATCCGCCCTTCCTCGAGCGCTTCGCAGAGCGCGACCGGCACGGTGGCGGACGACATGTTGCCGTAGCGCTGCACATTCACGAAGACGCGGTCCATCGGAATGTGCGCCATCTTCGCGACCGCCTCGATGATGCGAAGGTTCGCCTGGTGCGGCACGACGAGTTCGATTGCATCGGCGGCCACCTGCCGGCGTGCGAGCGCTTCCTGGCACGCGTAACTCATGCCGTGCACCGCCCGCTTGAACACTTCCGGGCCGTCGAACTGCCAGATGCACTCCCCGTAGAGCTTGCCGAGGTTCGCGTAGCGGCCGCCCATGCCGTGCACGGCGAGGATGTCGCGCGACTCACCGTAGCAGCCGAGTTTCTCGGCCAGCACGCCCTCTTCCTTGTCAGTCGCCTGCAGCACTACGGCTGCGGCGCCATCGCCGAAGAGCACGGCGACATTGCGATTGCTCCAGTCCATGAAGGGGCTGATGAGCTCGGCGCCGATGACGAGCGCGTTCTTCACGATGCCGTTACGGATCATGGCCGTCGCGGTCGACAGGCCGTAGAGAAAGCTGGTGCACGCCGTGTTGACGTCCATGGCCGCCGCGGCCGGCGCCCCGATACGCCGCTGCAGGCCGGAGGCCATGTTCGGCACCTGCTCGTCGTGGCTGCAGGTGCCGAAGACGATCAGCTCGACATCGCGGCCGGCAAGGCCCGCGGCCGCAAGGGCGCGCTCGGCGGCGACATAGGCCATATCTCCGAGGAGCACGTGGGAAACGCGCCGCTCGTGGATGCCCGTGCGCTGCGTGATCCAGTCGTCGGTCGTCTCGAGGAAGACCTCGAGGTCCTTGTTCGACAGCACCGCGGGCGGCAAGCACTTGCCCCAGCCGACGATTGCGGCATGCTGCATGGCGTGAACCCCCAGAGACGAGGGCGCAAGATTAACACCGGTGGCGCAGGGCATGGCGATCGACTTTGAACCGCGGCCGGCGCGCACTCGCGATGGCGCGGCGTTCACGATCCGGGCGATCCAGCCGACGGATTTTGCGCTGGAGGATCACTTCATCCGGAGCCTCTCGGAGGAATCGCGATACCTCAGGCTCATGTACACGCTGAAGGAACCGCCGGTCTCGTTCGTGGAACGACTGGTGAATGTGGACGGCGAACAGACGATGGCGCTCGCGGCCGTGATCGAATCCGCGGGCAAGGCGCGCTTCATCGCAGTTTCCCGCTACGGACTCAATCCCGACGGCCACGGTGCGGAGTTCGCCATCGCCGTCACCGACGCCTGGCAGCGCCGCGGCGTCGCGACCCAGCTCATGCAGGCGCTGGCGGACTACGCGAAACGTCACGGCGTCGAGCGATTCGAAGGCGAGGTTCTCCGGAGCAACGAGCGCATGCTCGATCTTTGCCGCTGGCTCAAGTTCGAAATGCGGCCCTCGCCCCAGGGCCGGCACCTGGTGATCGCGAGCCGGCGGCTCTGATGAAAAGGGGACATTCCTGATTTCCCGCTACCACGTGAGTCAAGCGCAGGGGAACGGGGGAAATCAGGAATGTCCCCTTTTCAGGGGCGCAGGGCGAGACACCAGGCGGTCGGGTCGTCGCCGCGTTCGAGGACTTCGACAAGGGCCGAACCGACGATCACGCCATCGACATGGCCCATGAGGCGCACCACCTGTTCGCGGCCGCGGATGCCAAAGCCGGCACACACGGGAACAGGTGACACGGCACGCACGCGGTCGAGATACGCGAGCACTTCGTCCGGCACCGCAACGCTCTTGCCCGTCGTGCCGGTCATCGTTACCGCGTAGACGAATCCTTCACTCGCCGCGCACAGCATCGTGAGTCGATCGGCCGGCGTGATCGGCGTCACCATCTGCACGAGCGCGAGTCCTTCGCCGCCGAGCGCGGTGCGCAAGTCCGCACTCTCTTCATAGGGAAGGTCCGGCACGATGAAGCCCGCGACACCCGCGGTCACGGCATCCTTCGGCAGCCGTTCGAGTCCATAGGCAAGGAGCGGATTCAGGTAGCTCATGAGCAGGAGCGGTGTCTTCAGCTTCGGTGTCAGCGCGCGCAGCTCGCCGAGAATCCAGTCGAGCGAGACGCCCTGCACCAGCGCTGCGTGGCTCGCGCGCTGGATCGTCGCGCCATCCGCCATGGGATCCGTGAATGGAACGCCGATCTCGACGACATCGACGCCCGCCGCGACCGCTCGCAGATGGTCCCGAAATTCCGCTTTGTCCGGAAAACCCGCCGTCAGGAATCCGACGATCGCCGGACGCCCGCTCGCGCCCGCGCCCTTGACTGCCGCGCTGATCGAATCGCGTGCCGCCATCAGAGCTTGCCCGCGAGCAAGGTCTTCTGGAGCGTCGGCATGTCCTTGTCACCGCGTCCCGAAAGGCAGACGACGACCCGGCGCCCGGCATTCGCCCCGGCCCAGCGCTTCGCGCCATGCAGCGCGTGCGCGCTTTCGAGCGCCGGAATGATGCCTTCGGCGGCGCTCAGCTCCGCAACCGCCGCCAGCGCTTCTTCATCCGACGCGGACTCGTAGCGCACGCGGCCGCTCGCCTGGTAGAGCGAGTGCTCGGGCCCGACGCCCGGATAGTCGAGGCCGGCCGAAATGGAATGCGTCTCCTGGATCTGGCCATGTGCATCCTGCAGCAGCATGGAATAGCTTCCCTGCAGCACGCCGGGCCGCCCGAGCGCGAGCGTAGCGCAGTGATCGCCGAGCTTGAGGCCGCGGCCGCCCGCTTCGATGCCGAGAATCTCGACGCCCGAGTCCGCAATGAACGGATGAAACATGCCGATCGAATTCGAGCCGCCGCCGACACAGGCGATGATGGCGTCCGGCAATTTCCCGATCTGTGCCAGCGCCTGCGCGCGCGCCTCGCGGCCGATGACCGACTGCAGCTCGCGCACGAGATACGGATACGGATGCGGACCGACCGCGGAGCCGAGCAGATAGTAGGTGTGATCCGGATCGGAGACCCAGTCGCGCAGCGCCTCGTCGATGGCAGCGCGCAGGGTCTTATCGCCGCTCGTCACCGGAACGACCTTCGCGCCGAGGAGATGCATGCGCCCGACGTTCGGCGCCTGGCGCTCCATGTCGATCGACCCCATGTAGACGGTGCACGGCAATCCAAGGCGCGCGCAGGCGGCCGCACTCGCAACACCGTGCTGGCCTGCGCCGGTTTCCGCGACGATGCGCTTCGCGCCGAGTCGTTTCGCGAGCAGCGCCTGCCCGATGGCATTGTTGATCTTGTGCGCACCGGTATGCGCGAGATCCTCGCGCTTCAGCCAGATCTCCGCGCCCCAGCGCTTCGAGAGCGTGCGAGCGTGGGTGAGCGCCGTCGGACGGCCCGCCCAGGTCGCGAGCTCCGCGCTGAGTTCGGCGACGAAGTCCGTTGCCTTGAGATGGCGCCGCACACCCGCGTCGAGGCGATCGAGGGCCGGCACGAGCGTCTCCGGCACGTAGCGGCCGCCGAACGGGCCGAAGCGGCCGCGTGGATCCGGGAAAACACCGGCCAGCGTGCTCTTCAGCAGTTCGCCGCCATCGGTTTGCGTCGCCGCCACTTTCATCACAATGACTCCCCGCGCGCAGCGGTGCGGGCCGCGCGCACGAATGATTCGATCTTGTTCGGATCCTTGAGGCCCGGCTTCGCTTCCACTCCGGTGCTGACATCGATGCCATAGGGCCGCACGCGCGCGATCGCGCTCGCCACATTCGTGGCGTTGAGGCCGCCCGCGAGCACGAGTTCCGCGCGCTTCGCGAGGCGCGCGGCCTCCTCCCAGTCGCTCACACGCCCGGCACCGCTCGCGGGACCCTCGAACAGGAACCGCGATGGCAAGCGCGCCGGGCGCTCGCGATTCGCCCGCAGTACCGGCAGCCGCGCGGCGTGGGCCGGAATCGTGAGCGCGTCGAAATCCTCCACGTCGGTCTGCAGGCAGTCCGGTGCGAGGGTCGCGAAGATTTCGTCGATGAGAGACTGGTCCGGGTGCTGGGTGACGGCAATGCGAAGTATGCCGGGCCGCAGATCCTCGGCGAGCCTTGCCGCGGCCACAGGCGTCACACGACGCGTCGACGGCGCGAACACGAAGCCGATCGCGTCCGCGCCGGCCATCGCGGCGGCGTGCACCGCCTCGGCAGTCGTCAGGCCGCAGATCTTGATGAACAGCGGAAATGGGGACATTCCTGATTTCTCTCCCATGGTCGATTCCCTGGAAATCAGGAATGTCCCCATTTTCGTGCGGCCTTCAGCATCTCCGCGATCAGGCCGCGCGGGTTGCCGGTCGACATGAGCGCCGTGCCGATGAGCGCGAGCTGATAGCCGGCGGCTGCCAGCGCCGCCGTATCGGCAGGCGATGCGACGCCGCTCTCGGCGACGTGCGGCACCCCCGCCGCGAGCTTCGGTGCGAGATCCTTCAGCCGTTCGGGCACGACCTGCAGGGTATCGAGATTGCGGGCGTTGAGCCCGAGGAGGATCTTTTCGTCGTGCAGGCGGCGTTCGGCGACGATCTCCGCGCCGAGCGCGAGGTCCTCCTCATCGAACCCTTCGAGCAGCACGAAGAGCTTCAGCATGGCCGCGCAGTCGAGGAGTTCGACGATCCGCCGCCGATCGATCATGCGCAGGATCACGAGCACGCCGCCCGCGCCCGCGACGCGTGACTCGACGACCTGGTAGGGATCGAAGATGAAGTCCTTGCGCATGGCGGGCACGCCGAGTGGCGCGAGCGCTTTCGCAGCGCGCTCGAGGTGTTCCATCGAGCCGTCGAAGCGCGTCGGTTCCGTCAATACCGAGACGGCAGCCGCGCCACCTTGCGCGTACTGAAGCACCCGCCCTTCCAGGTCGTCGGAACTCTCGCCCAGCTTTCCCTGTGCCGGGGAATTGAGCTTGAGCTCCGCGATCACGTCGAACCCGGCATCGCTCAGCTGCAACGGCGGCGGCACGGGCGTTTCCTGCGCCAGGGTCCAGAGCTCGCCGTCCGTGTAGCGCGTCTTCGCCTCCGTGACCCGCGCGAGGCTCGACTTCGCCATTTCCGTGAGAAAGCCTGCCATGGTCATGCTCCTCCGCCAAAGCGCGCGAGACCCGCGAGGAGTTTCTCGGCGCGACCATCGTCGATCGCCTGCGCGGCCGCTCGTGCGGCGAGCCGCGGCTCCGATTCCCGGCCCGTGAGCTCCAGCACGAGCGCCGTCTCGAGCACGATCGCGTCGCGGTGCGCTCCGCGGTCCCGGCCCTCGAGAACGTCGCGCAGGCGAGCGGCATTGTATTGCGCATCGCCGCCCGCGAGATCCTGGGGCTTGCAGGCAGCCATTCCATAGGACGCCGCCGTGCGCACCGATCGGGTCACTCGCCCGTCCTGCACGTCGAAGACATGAAACGGGCCGACTGGCGTCGCCTCGTCCCATCCGGGCTCCCCGTGAACCACCATGACCCGCTCGACGGCGAGACCGGCGAAAGCATTGGCGATGAGTTCCGCCGCCGGCAGGCTGAAGGCACCGACGAGACTGAAGGGCGGCGCCGCCGGATTGGTCAGCGGCCCGAGAATATTGAACATCGTTCGAACACCCAGGGCCGCGCGCACCGGTGCAATGGCCTTGGTCGCCGGGTGATAGTGCGGCGCGAACAGAAAGGTGAATCCGGTCGCCGCGAGACAAGCGCCGGCCCGCACTTCATCCAGCGGCATCCGGAGGCCGAGCGCCTCCAGCGTATCGGCGCTCCCGGATTTGCTCGAGATCGACCGATTGCCGTGCTTCACCACGCGCAAGCCGCACGCAGCGGTGAGCAGCGCCGCTCCGGTCGAGATATTGACACTCCCCGAGGCATCGCCACCCGTTCCCACCACATCGACGATGGGCGACCCCGGTGCAAGCACCGGCCGCCGGGCGAGCTGGCGCATGGCGCGCGCGAAGCCGCGCACTTCGACGGGCGTTTCACCTTTCGCGCGCAGCGCGACCAGGACCGCGCCGGCGAGCACAGGCGACAGCGCCGGATCCGTCAGTTCCTGCAGCACCCGCCCGGCTTCGTCCTCGGCGAGATCCTCGCGCTTGAGGAGCTTTTCCAGAATTCCGCGCAGTGCCGCTGTCATGGGTACGCGCCTCAGCTCCGCCGGCCGGGCTGCATCGCGAGAAAGTTTCGCATCAGTGCCGGCCCATCCGGGGTCAGGATGCTTTCCGGATGGAACTGCACGCCCTCGACGGGCCACTCGCGGTGGCGCACGCCCATGATCTCCGCTTCCGGCGTCTGTGCCGAGAGTTCCAGGACGGCCGGGAGCGATGCGGGCTCGGCGATGAGCGAATGGTAGCGGCCGGCTTCGAAGGGTTGTGGCAACCCGGCAAAGACCCCGCGGCCGTCGTGATGAACCGGCGAGGTCTTCCCGTGCATCAGGCGCCCCGCGCGCACGACCTTGCCGCCGAAAACCTCGACCAGCGACTGGTGGCCGAGGCACACGCCGAGAACGGGAATGCGCTCGGCGAAGGTCTCGATCATCTTCATCGAGATGCCCGCGTCCTGCGGCGTGCCGGGGCCCGGCGAGATGCAGAGGTGGCTCGGCTCGAGCGCCAACGCCTCGCGCGTCGTGATCTGATCGTTGCGCACGACGTGCACGTCGGCCCCGAGCACGAGGAATGCCTGCACCAGGTTGTAGGTGAAGGAATCGTAGTTGTCGATGAGGAGGAGTTTCGGCTTCACAGGCCCTCCTCGGCGAGCTGCAGTGCCTTCGCCAGCACCGCGCCTTTTGCCAGGACTTCGGCGTGCTCGGTTGCAGGGACGCTGTCCGCGACGATGCCGGCCCCGACCTGGAAGCTGTAGGTGTCGCCGCGAAACACGAGCGTGCGGATGGTGATCGCATGATCCATGTCGCCGCGCGCGCCGAAATAGCCGATGGTGCCGCCGTACAGCCCGCGCCGCACCGGCTCCAGCTCGTCGATGATCTCCATCGCCCGCACCTTCGGTGCGCCAACGAGCGTGCCGGCCGGAAAGGTCGCGGCGAACAGGTCGAACGCGTCCTTGCCCGCCTCGAGCCTGCCGTTCACGGCGCTCACGATATGCATCACGTGGCTGTAGCGTTCGATGATGCGATAGGGATCGACGCCGACGCTGCCGGCCGCCGCCACGCGGCCGAGGTCATTGCGCGCAAGATCGACGAGCATGACGTGTTCCGCGTTCTCCTTCGGGTCCGCGCGCAGCTCCCGCTCGTGCCGTTCGTCGAGCGGCGCCGTGGTGCCGCGTGGGCGCGTACCTGCGATCGGCCTGAGCGACGCGCGCCCGGCGTTCAGCTTCACGAGCGCCTCGGGTGAGGACCCGACGACGGTGAGTTCGCCGAGCTCGCAGAAATACATGTAGGGCGAGGGATTGATGAGCCTGAGCGCCCGATAGACCTCGAAGGGACTCAGCGTGTGCTGGCCCGTGAAGCGCGCCGAGAGCACGAGCTGATAGACATCGCCCGCGGCGATGTATTCCTGCGCGCGCCGCACGCCCGCCATGTACTCGTCGGGCGAGAGGCTCGCGCTCGCTCGCGCAAATTTCGCGGGGCCTCGCGCAGGCGGGACGGGGCCGCGCAGCGCGGCGATGACCTCGCGGCGCAGATTGCGCCGCTCGCTCTCGGGCCCGTCATGCAGCAGCGCCACGCCGCGCGTCAGGTGGTCGAACACGAGGAGCGACTTCGGCGCGAGATAGCAGGCATCCGGCACGTCCTCGACGCGCCGCGCCTTGTTCGGCAGGCGCTCGAAGAAGCGCACGAGATCGTAGGCCGCCGCGCCGACGAGCCCCCCGGACAACGGCACGCCGGCGACGTCGGGCTTTGGTTTCGGCGCAAGGGTCAGTGCGTAGCGCAACGCGGCAAGCAGGTCGTCGCGCGATTTCGGGACCGGCCGCCGTTCGGAACCGATCGTGAGTCCCGAGGAATCGAGCCGCACTTCGAGGCAGTCGCCGAAGCCGATGAAGGAATAGCGCGCGAGCCGTTCACCGCCTTCGACGCTTTCGAGGAGGAAGCGCGGACGGAACGGCGCGAGCTTCAGGTACGCCGAGACCGGCGTATCGAGATCGGCGGCAATATCGAAATGCTCGTTCATGCCAGTCAAAACCTTCGGGCAACAAAAAACCCATCCCGGCTACTGCTCGGAGATGGGTTTCCTGGGAATCGCTTGAAAACTGGATTGCGCCCGGCGCCCACTCCGTCAGGAGTGACGCCACCACCAGCCTTTGTCCTGGGTGCAATGAAATTTCATGGCGATCGAGTATCCCTGCTGAATCGGGCAGCGTCAACCGTGGTCAATTTCCGGCCTCAGCTCCTGGCGCCCGAGCCCTTGGCATAGCGCTTGGTCGGGGCCTTCTTGCGATACCACTCGAATTTCGCCTTGCCGTCGGCCCCGACCTGCATCTTGAGCGTGCCGTCGCCCGGGCAAAGCATCCCGGCGTGCGGAATGCTTTCGGTGAAGGTGAAGCTCTGACCGTTTGCCTCCTGCAGCGTCAGGGTGCCAAGGCAGGCGCTCTTGTCCGTGCCGTAGATGCTGGTGCCGACGTCCTGGCCGAGGGGACCGCCGTTGATCGTGATCTTGAAGTTATAGACCTGCAGAAAACCCGCATCGACTTTCCCGCTCCACTGGCCTTTCACCGCGCTCAACGCCGCACTCTCCGCCGGCGCCTGCGGCACGGGCGCCGCGACCACCGCTCCGGCCACTTCGATTTCCGAGCGCAGCGACTTGATGGCCGTCACCTTGCGCGCGGTCTTCATCGCCTTGTCGCGATCGCTGCCGCGGGTCACCGTGCCGACGAGTGTTGCGTTCAGCTTGTCGTCGACCACGGCCGCGACGTTCGCGAGGCCCGCTTTCTTCAGGAGGTTGTTGATGTCCGCTTCGACCTTGCCGGGATTGACGACCTGCGGCCGTTCGATGACCTGCGACAGGTCGTTGACCGTCGCAATGCCCGTCGTCGTCGACACGAGATCGACGAGCTTCGTCTTTTCATCCGCGCTGTAGACGTTGCCGCCGACGTTGACGGTGCTCTCGTCGACGATCTGGGCGGTTGCCTGGTCAAAACCGCTGGCGGCGAGCGCTGCCGTCAGCGCCGCCTGGCGCGCGGCAATGGAAAGCTTGATCGCGCTCTGCACGTCCTTGAGCCCGGCGACGCCGCGTGCCGTGTCCATTGCGACGGTTTCCAGCGAGGGATCGTCGACCGTCCCCTTCAGCATGGCAACGAGATCCGCGCCGACCGTCACCGTCACGGTGTTGAAGCCGCGGGCGGTCAGTGCGTCGCCGACCTGCTGTTCGAGTTCGCCCGGTCCCGGCCGGACCGTCAATTCATCGGTGACGCCCTTGATGTTCGAATCCTGCTGGACGATGCCGAGCAGCTCATCCCGCTTCACCTGCCCGACCACGATGCCCGAGACGGTCGCGACCCAGTCGGGCGAGACGCGCACGGTGATTCCCGGGAAGCCTTTTTCGTCAAGCGCCGTCGTGATGTTTTCGGCAACCGCCTCGGCCCGATTGCCGACGATTCCCTTCCAGTAGAGGAGAACGGCGGCGCCGGCCGCGACGACGACGACCGCGGCGATCAATCCGATCCTCGCAGCCTTGCTGCGGGGAGGCCTGCGGACCCCGGTTGCGTGAATGCCGGTGTCGTCGACGGGCGGCGCGGGCTTAGGTATCTCGATCTTCGGCTTCGTCTCGATCGGCCGGGAAACCGGCGGCATGGGGCGCGGCGGCGGCCGGGGCGCAGCGTCCGGTTCCGAGTCCGGATCCGGCGCCAACGACAGACCCATCGCCATTTCCGCCACGCGGTCGACCGGCTTGGCGGGATCGGCGGGCTTCCCCTGTTTCGCTGCAGCCGCGGCGAGCGAGGTGCCGTCCTTCTTGCAAAACCTCGCATTCGGCGGGTTCAACTCGCCGCAGGTCGGGCAGGTGACCGAACCGGGAATCGCAGCCTGGCTCGGCGCCGGTGCGGCCGATTGAGGACGTGCAGGCGGCGGCATTGCAGGCCGGGGTGGCGGCGGTGGCGCCTGGGGCTTTGGAGCGGGTGCTTGCGGTGCAGCCTGGCCCGAGTCGAAGCGATAGCCGTCCTGCTTGCAGAACTTCGCGCTCACGACGTTCACCGCGCCGCATTTCGGACACAGCTTCGTCGCACCGGTGGCCGCAGCCGCTTCCGCCGTTGCGGGCGTAAACGGCGCGCCGCACTTGTTGCAGAACTTCGGCGCGCCGGCAACTTCCGCCCCACAACTCGCACAAATCATCGCGTGCTCCTCAAGCCCCGGGATACGGCGCGTGTCAGCGCCGGTCCGCCATTCTCTTGATGTTGTTGTTGATGGACACCCAGATCGTGATGAGCTCGACCATGTACATGATGAACCAGTTGAAGGCCACGGCGCACAGCGGTCCGACGATCACGAGGTACACGAGGAACTGCATGATGGCGTTGCCGGTGTCGTAGCTGTTCTCTTGGTACGCCGAGATGCCTTTGAACAGGCCCCCGAGCAGCGCGACGATGATCGCGAGGCAGGCGATCACGCCGCCGGCCACGCGCACCCAGTTCAGGTGCGGCAGTTCCGTGCTGACGTCGAGCATGCCTTTCGAACCGATTTCCCGCAGCTGATCGCGCACGATCTTCAGCGTCTTCAGGGGCATCAGGAAATACGATGCGACGAGGATGAAGAATCCCTTCACGGCGCCACCCGACTGGGAGCCGGCCGCAGCCGATCCGCCGCGCATGGCGGCCCCGCAGTTCGTGCAGCGAATGGAGTCGTCAGGCACCTGGGTGCCGCAGCTGGAACAGAACATCTTTGGGTCTCCCGTTGGCCGTCTGCTGTTGTTCTTGGTGTGGTCCCGGCCGCCCGAGCGGGTGGCGGAATTTGACACAGTACCTTACTAGCCGGACGCCGGATTCGCCAGCTTTTCGGCCCGGCGGGCGTTCGCTCGTGCCGCCCTCAGGCAATGAGGCGCAGATTGAACGGGTAACGGTAGGCGATGCCCTCGCTAGCCTTCATCGTCGCGATGATGGTGAGGACGACGTGCGCGATGACGAGGGCCGCGAGCAGCGGCAGGCCGATCAGGACGATGGTCAGAAAGCCAAGGACGACCGCCGCGAGATAAACCGTGATCTGGAAATTGAGCGCCTCTTTCGCCTGGGTGCCGGCGAACGGCATTTCCTCGCGCTTGATGAGCCAGATCACGAACGGCGCCAGGATGCCGCCGATCAAGGTGATGTAGACGAGGAGAGCCGACAGATGCGCGAACAGCGCCCAGTCGCGCTCGGCCTTGCCCGGCGTGCCGGTCGTCGGATCGGAATTCATGCGGGGTATGGTAACGCCAGCGAGGCCTTCCCGCAGGGCCAGGGGGTCGGAACCGGGGGTCCGGCGCCGCGGCCGCTATAATGCCGCCTTCTTTCCTCGGCGATTCCGCTGGAGCCTCCCGTGAAGTTCAAGGCGCTGCTCGATGACTGGCAGAAGAAAGCCGGTCCTGCCCGCACGGCCACCGAGTATTCGGTGCGCTTGCCGATCGACGATGCGGCCCGGTTGCAGGCGCTCGTGGACCTGTTCCCCGGCCAGACCCGCGAAACCCTCATCACGGACCTGCTCGGTCTTGCGCTGCAGGAACTTGCAGCCTCCATGCCCTACGTTCCGGGAAAGAAGGTGATCTCAGAGGACGAGCAGGGCGATCCGGTTTACGAGGACATCGGGCTGACGCCGCGCTTCATTGAGCTGATGCGCAAGCACAAGAAGAAACTCACCGGCAGTGGCTAGCAGCCCGAAGCCACCACCCGACATGCGCAAGGCCGGAACCAGCGCAGGGCCCGCCGCCCGGGCCGAACCCTTCGACCTCGCCCGCTTCTTCGGCGTCTTCCAGTACAGCCGCCGCGCAGTCGAGCTCGTCTGGACGACGAGCCGGGGCCTCACGGTCGCGCTCGCGATCCTCACGCTCATCGCCGGCACGCTGCCCGCGGGCGTCGCCTTTGTCGGCGCGAAGATCGTCGACGGCGTGATCACCGCCGTGCGGATTCACGCGGCCACCGGCGCGACCGAATACCTGCCGGTGCTGCGCTGGGTGATATTCGAAGCGCTGATCGTCGCCGCGATCGCGGGCGCGCAGCGCGGGCTCTCGACCTGCCAGTCGCTGCTGCGCGCGCAGCTCGCGAACCGCGTCAACGTGATGATCCTCGACAAGGCGCTGACGCTCGCGCTCGAGCAGTTCGAGGACTCCGAGTTCTACGACAAGCTGACGCGCGCGCGGCGGGAGGCATCGAGCCGGCCGCTGTCGCTCGTCATGCGCACCTTCGGGCTCGTGCAGAACGGCGTGTCGCTCGCAAGTTTCGGCATCCTGCTGTCGCACTTCTCGCCGTGGGCCGTCGTCATCCTGGTTGTCGCGGGGCTCCCGGCGTTCGTCGCCGAGACGCGCTTTTCCGGCGATGCGTTCCGGCTCTTTCGCTGGCGCTCGCCGGAAACGCGCATGACGCTGTACCTCGAGTCGGTGCTCGCCCGCGAAGACAATGCCAAGGAAGTGAAGCTCTTCGAGCTGGGGCCCCTGCTCCTCGGCCGCTACAAGGGCATCTTCGACAAGCTCTATGCGGCGGACCGCGATCTCACGATCCGGCGCGACAGCTGGGGATTCGCGCTCGGCCTCCTGAGCACCGCGGCGCTCTACTGTGCGTACGCCTGGATCGCCGTCGAAGCGATCGTCGCGACGATCTCGATCGGCCAGATGACGATGTACCTGATGCTGTTTCGCCAGGGCCAGTCGGCGGTTTCCTCGATCCTCGCCGCGATTGGCGGGATGTACGAGGACAACCTCTACCTCTCGACGCTCTACGAATATCTCGAACAAGCGGTGCCTCCCGCGCGCGGTTCGCGCACGGTCGGGGTGGATCCCGGTGACGGCATCCGATTTGAAGATGTCGAATTCCGCTATCCGGGCGCCGAGCGCGCCGCGCTCTCCGGCATCACGCTGCACATCCGCCCGGGCGAAAGCCTGGCGCTGGTCGGCGAGAACGGCTCCGGCAAGACGACGCTCATCAAGCTCCTGACGCGCCTCTATCAACCGACGTCGGGACGCATCCTGCTCGAGGGCGCGGATCTCAATGAGTGGGATGAAGGGACGCTGCGCCGGCGCATCGGCGTTATCTTCCAGGATTTCATGCGTTATCAGCTGCTCGTCGGCGAGAACGTGGGCGCGGGCGACGTGCGCCGCTTCGACGATCGCGGGCAATGGCTCGAGGCCGCCGACAAGGGCATGGCGACGCCGTTCATCCGGGACCTGCCGCAGCAGTTCGAGACGCAGCTCGGCAAGTGGTTCAAGGACGGACGGGAACTTTCCGGCGGCCAGTGGCAGAGGATCGCGTTGTCACGCGCGTTCATGCGTTCCGAGGCCGATATTCTCGTGCTCGATGAACCGACCGCCGCGATGGACGCGGGGGCCGAAGCGCAGGTGTTCGAGCATTTCCAGTCGCTCACGCGCGAGCGCATCGCGATCCTGATCTCGCACCGCTTCTCGACCGTGCGCATGGCCGACCAGATCGCCGTGCTCGACCAGGGCCGGATCGCCGAGCTCGGCAGTCACGACGAGCTCGTGAAGCAGGACGGCGTGTACGCGCGGCTGTTTCAATTGCAGGCGCGCGGCTACCGCTAGCAAACCGGTGCCGGTGTTGGATAACTGGGGAATTGGCGTACTTTGCTCCCGCAAATCCCCAGTTATCCAACACCGGCACCGGTTTGCTAGTCGAGGTTTTCGTCGAACCAGCGGTAGCCGTAGTAGAGGCCGACGCCGCCGGCGATCGCGCTAGCGAGGATTGCCACCACGAAATGGATCTTGTCGCCCAGCCACCAGGCGACTGAGGAGAAGACCGCCGCCGACAACCAGCCGATGATGTTTCGCATTTGCCCTCCACCCGCCGCTTCTCGCGTCGCAACAGCCCGCCGGCACGGCGGGCCCCGTGCTTTCGCGCATTGACGGGACTAGAGTGCCACCAGAACAAGTACGAAAACACGAATCCGCACGCACTCCCATGCAGGATTTCGAGAAGCTTGGCGTTTTTTATCTCGGCCGCGAGCTCGATGCGGCGCGCGACCAGCCGACCGGTGCGCTCGCCTGGACAGCGTGGCGCACCGGCGCCGACGGCTTTCCGGCGGCGGCCTGCTAGCGAACCGCCATGAAAGAACTGATCGACGAGCTCACGCGCCAACTCGGCATCAATGCGACGCAGGCGCAAGCCGGCGCGGGCCTTCTCTTCAAGACGGCGCAGGAAAAACTCGGCGCCGGCGAGTTCCAGAAGTTGCTCGGCGGCGTACCGGGCATCGGCGACCTGCTGAAGCTTGCGCCCTCGAGCGGTGGAGGCGGCCTCCTGGGAGGACTCGCATCCGCGCTCGGCGGTAACGCGGCGCTCCTTGCCAAGGTCGTCGCCGGATTCTCGAAGCTCGGGTTGTCGGTCGACACCGCCAGGCAATTCGTGCCTATCGTGCTCGAATTCCTGCGCAAGCATGTCGGACCGGACGCGGTCAGCAAGATCGAGGCGGCGCTGCGCGCATGATCGTCGAGTTTCACGCGCCATGGGGTCGCGGCCTGAAGCTCGCGACCGGTTTCTCCGTGACAATCCTCCTGCTGCTGCCGGTCGTTGGTTTCACGACCGGCCCGCATCAGTTGTGGGTGTGGCCGGCCGCAATGATCGCATTGCCGCTTTTCATCCTGCTGACGGCGCTGCCCTTCATGGTTCGCGGCTACGCGCTCACCGAACACACGCTGGAAATCCGGCGCCTTGGCTGGACGACGACGCTGCCGCTCGCCGGGCTCGTGAAAGCGAGCGGCAACGTCGACCTGCTGCGCGGGACCCTGCGCGTCTTCGGCAACGGCGGACTCTTTTCGATTACCGGCTGGTTCTGGAACCGGCAGGTCGGCTTTTATCGAGCGTACGCGACCGATCTCTCGCGCGCCGTCTTTCTCAAATACCGCGACCGCCGCCCGGTGCTCGTGACGCCGCACGACACGCAGCGCTTCCTGGTGCGTATCGGCAAGCTGATCGCGATGGGAGCCTAGTTCGCCCGCGACCCGGCGGCTTCGACGTAGATGATTTCGCAGGCACCCGCGCCGGTGTCGTCGCGCGTGAGCGAGGTTCGGATGGATCCGGTTTCCGCGCTGTCGATGTCGACGAGATAGCCCTCGAGATGGACGATCTGTCCCACCCGCACGTTGCTCAGGGTGTGCCAGACGGCATCATTCGCCGGCACCATGTGCCAGTTCGCCGAGTGCTCCTCGATTTCCTCGCGCGGGATCGGCGGTTCGTCGTCGTAGTGCCAGTAGTAGAAGCGATTGCCCTGCGTGACCTGAATCTTCGCGAGGACGTCGGAGTCCGACATGCGGCCCCAGCCGACGGCGATATCGAGCGGCACGATGTCGGCGAGCTTGCCGCTGCGATAGTGCTCGAGCGAGAGGACGCGCGCGTCGGCGGCGAAACGTGCGCGCGGCTTCAGCGTGAAGTCCTTGTCGCTGATCGGAGCGGCGCTATCGGGATCGGATTGCCGCGGATCGTCGGGGACGAGCACCCCCGGACCGTGCGCCACCGCGCGCGTCGACAGATAGTGGTATCCCACGAGCGCCAGCGCGGCGAGCAGGACCAGGACGGCGCGCACCGGACCGGCCCCTACGCGCCAGGCGATTTCGGCGGCGCGTTGGCCGCCGCGATGGCCTTGTCGGTGAGCCGGGTCATGCGATCGACCATCGGCTCGTCCGGATAGTAGGTCTTGAGCTGGGCCAGGAATCGCGCCGCCGACTGCAATTGCGCCGGATCCCGCGACAGGAGTTCAGCGGCGAGGAGCGAGCCCGTCAGGTGCAGGCGGTGTTTGCGCTGCTCCTTCACGTAGGGCTGCAGGACCCGCAGTGCGAGATCCGGCCGCTGTGCCTGCACCATGCGCTTCGCTAGCGTGACGATGCTTTCGGTGTGCTCGGCGAAGAACCTCGGATCCGCAGCGAGGCCACGCTCCGTCAGGTCGACGAGTTCCGTGGTCTTGTTGATGCGCAGTTCATTCTCGACGAGCTCCGCGATCGCCGGAGCGTGCGCGGCTGAAGGAGCGGGAGTCGCTGACGCTGACGCTGTCGGCGCAGCAGCGCCTACGGTCCCACCGCCGGGCGTTGGCGACGCGGCTGGCGCCGATTCGCTCACGGGTGCCGGCTCAGCGCCCGGCTCGATCCCCAGATCGGGCGAGTACACGCGCTCGATGACGAAGGTCATCGTGACGCCGAGGCCGAACATGACGATGGCGAGCACATTGAGGAGCCAGGGATTCATCAAGGCCGCCGGCAGGAAACTGTATTTGATCTGCAGATACATGATGAGCCCGGCAAGCGCGCCGAAGCAGTAGGCCGGAGCCGCGACGCGCCACTTCTGCGAGAACACGAGACGGAGCGAGGTGAACACCGCGGCAATCGAGCCTTCGAGGCTGCGCGCCGCGTGCGCCTGCGACAGCGCGCTCGAGACGCCGAGCGCCACCCAGATGGGTGCCAGCAGAAAGATCAGGATCGGCACGCCGTAGATCGCGGCGACGATCAGCAGGACGACGGTCGTGGACGACGGATTCGATCCGCTGAACATCCCGACGAGGAGCTTCGAGAGGATGACGAGCGCGAGTTCCACGAGCAGGGCCAGCACGATCCAGACGACCGCTATCTGCACGCCACGCAAAGCGGCGCTACCCGAGGCATTCACCTCGCCGACGCGGTACCGCAGCCCCTCGCGATGTGCGATGGCGCGGTAGGCAAGCACGCCGACGACGGTGAGCGCGACGGCCTCGACCAGGCCATAAATCGCGACCTTCCACCAGGGCGCATACGCGATGTAGGCAAACCAGGGCAGCAGCCCGATGAGGTAACGCACGACGACGCTCGCGACGCCCGCGGCGAGCGCAACCGGCCAATGGCTACCGAAGAGCTGGAACATCGGCCCGAACCACGAAAACAGGGTCTCATCCGCCAGCCGGAGGTCGAGGGGATGGGCGTATTTCAGGGACTGGTTCGTCATGGCTCCCGCACTTTGCCTATGGCTGTGAACTCATTCCGTGACCTGTTTGACGTTTTGCCGCGCCTGTCGCCGCAAGCGTGCCGCCAGCGCTATCACTTTCGATCGCAGGGCCGCGGGACTGGCAATTCTAAAGGCAAAGGGCAGCCGCGCGAGCTCGCGCGCGAACCAGTCGAGATCGTCCGCCTGTGCGCGAAATAGTACCTTGCCCGCCCGCCATTCGAGGAGTCCCGCGGCCGGAAAGAGCGCGCGCTGCGCGCTTGCGAGATCGGTCTCGAGCATGACCTCGATGGCGTGTGCGCGCGGCAGGGTTGCGATCGATGAGACGAGGGTTGCGAGCGGATTGAAGTCCGCGGGCCGCCGGAAGGTCGTGGCGAGCGGTTTGACCTTCTCGACGCGGTCGAGCCGGAAGGACCGAACGCCCCCGCGCAGATGGCACATGCCGACGACGTACCAGCGCCCGCCGCGGTACGCGAGGCCATAGGGATCGAGGCCACGTTCGGTGCGGCTGCCATCCGCCGCTCGATAGCTCAGGTTCACGCGGGTTTCGGCGCGCGCGGCTTCGCTCAGCGTGCCGAGCGCGACGCCGTCGTTCGCTGCCTTCGGCGCCGCGAGCTCGAGCATCACGGTTTCATCGATCGAACGCAGGTGCCGCTTCAAACCGCCCGGCATCACGCGCTCGAGCTTCGCCCTCGCGCTCACGACGGCGGCGGTCGTCTGGGAAAGGCCGAGGCCGCGCGCCGCGCGCAAGCCCACGGCGAGCGCCAGTGCTTCGTCGCCCGTGAACATCATCGGCGGGAGCTTGAAACCCGCGACCAGCAGGTAGGCGCCGTCGCGGCCTCGCTCCGTGGTGATCGGAATTCCGAGCTCTTCCAGCGCCGAGATGTAGCGGCGCACGGTGCGGCGGTCGACGCCGAGATGCCGGGCGATTTCCGTGCCGCTCACCCGGCCGCGCGACTGCAGCAGTTCGAGGATGGCGAGTACTCGGGTAGTCGGGCGGGGCATGATTCGAAGTCTAACCATATATAGGGCGGAATCCGCCCTATATGGGCCGTAGGCTGCGTGCCTTCATTCGAGGAGTCCAATCATGACCCCTGGCAGCTTGCCGGCCGATGGCCGCCGCGATTTCGACTTCTGGATGGGCCGCTGGACGGTGCGCAATCGCCGGCTCAAGGAACGCCTCAAGGGCTGCACCGAGTGGGAGGAATTCGACGCCACCTGCATTGCCCAGCCTCTCCTCGACGGCATCGGCAACGAGGACGAGTTCCGCGGCGATTTCAAAGGCCCGTTCATCGGCATGTCGTTTCGCTTCTTCGACATTGCCCGCAAGCGCTGGTCCATCTACTGGGCCGACAACCGGCACGGCAGGCTGGAGCCGCCCGTACACGGAACATTCTCCAACAACGTGGGCCATTTCGAAGGCGACGATCAGTTCGAGGGCAAGCCGATCCGCGTGCGCTTCCTCTGGTCGCGCGTCGATACGCCGGCGCCGCGCTGGGAACAAGCGTTCTCGACCGACGGCGGCACGACCTGGGAGACGAACTGGATCATGGACATGACGCGTGCGGATGCCGTTACCCGGGCGCCGACGTCGTCGGCACACACCGCGCACCTCGGAAACTATTCGGTCGTCGAGCTACGCCGCTACACGATCAAGCCGGGCGAGCGCGCCCACTTCAGCCAATGCTTCGAGAACTACTTCCCGGAAGCGTTTCAGCAGCTGGGCGCGCTCGTCTTCGGCCAGTTCCTCGAACGAGGCAACGACTCGATGTTCACCTGGCTGCGCGGCTATCGCGACATGGACGCGCGCGCCACGGTGTGTGCATCGATGTACTACGGGCCGCTCTGGAAGGAGCATCGCCAGACGATGAACGCCCGGCTCATCGATTCGGACAACGTAATGCTCCTCAGGCCGATCAAGGGTTCGATACCCGTCCTGCCGGCGGTCGACCCCGTCGCGGAGCCGCTTGGCGCACGCGGGGTAGTTGTCGCGCAGGTCTTCAGCGCGCAGGCGAATCGGGTCGATGAACTGGCTACCCGTGCCGCGCCCTTCTTCGAGCGCTACCAGGCCGCGGGCCTGCGCGAAGTCGCGATCCTGGCAACGCTCGGCGAGCCAAACAACTTTCCCCAGCACCCCGTGCGTGAAGACGGCCCATTCCTCGTGTGGCTCGGTCTCTTCGACGGCAATGCAGCGGTGAACGGTGTCATGGCAGCGATCGCCGAGGAGGCTTCCCGAGCCCTCGCGACTTCCGGTCTCCTGCGCGAGCCCGCGCAGCTCCTCGTGATGGATCCCGCGCCACGCTCGCGCCTGCGCTGGCTCGGCTAGGGTAGCCCTGCGCCGGTGCCGTGCCGTATCCTTCCGGCATGACTGACTGGCACATTGCTGAAATACGCACGACTCCGAGTCTCGAGCTCTTCTCGGGCCTGGTCGAACTCCTGCAGGACGCCGTTGCGAGCGGCGCCTCCGTGGGCTTCCTTGCACCGCTTTCGACAAAGGACGCCCGCAACTACTGGGCGGAAGCGCTCGAGGAAGTCGGCCAGGGGGTACGCGTCATCCTGATCGCGACGGCGAATCACGACGTCGCCGGTTGCGTGCAGCTGCTGCTCGCCTCCACGCCGAACGCCCGGCACCGCGCCCAGGTGCAGAAGCTTCTCGTGCACCAGCGCGCACGCCGCCACGGTCTCGGCCGCAAGCTCCTCGATTCGATCGAGAAGATGGCGGTCGCGAAGGGCCGATCGCTGCTGGTCGCGGACACGCCGACGGGCGGCGGCGGCGAATTGCTGTATGCCTCCACGGGCTACACGAAAGTCGGCGCCGTTCCGCGGTACCTGCGGGGACCCGACGGGCATTTTCATCCGACGACGATCTTCTATCGCGAGCTCGGCGGTCGCGCGACCGAAATGTAGATGCCCTCCTTCGACGTCGTCTCCGAGCTCAACATGCACGAGGTCGTGAACGCCGTGGACCAGGCGACACGCGAGCTCGAACAGCGCTACGACTTCAAGGGCACGGACTCGACCTTCGAACTGGTCGAATCGACCGTCACGCTCAAGGCGCCCGCTGACTTCCAGCTGAAGCAGATGCTCGAGATCCTGAAGCTGCGGGTCACGAAGCGCGGCATCGACATCGGCTGCATGGAGATCAAGGAGCCCGAGATCGCGCTCAATGCCGCCCGCCAGACCGTGATCCTGAAGCAGGGCATCGATTCGGACCTTGCCCGCAAGATCGTCAAGCTCGTCAAGGATTCGAAGCTCAAGGTGCAGGCCGCCATCCAGGGCGAGAAGGTCCGCATCACCGGCAAGAAACGCGACGACCTGCAGGATGCGATCGCGATGCTGCGCAGGGAAAAGCTCGGCCTGCCGCTGCAGTACGTGAACTTTCGTGACTGAGAAGGCGACGATCATCGACGGCGAAAGCGCCGCCGACGAGCTCATCGCGCGACTCTCCCACGACGTCTCCGAATTCACCCGCTCAAGCGGCGTGACGCCGGGCCTTGCGCTCATCGCACTCGACGACGATCCGGTACAGCGTCTCTACGTGCGCAAGAAAGTCGTGCAGTGCGAGCGCGCGGGAATTCGCCCGGTCGCGCAGCCGCTGACCGCTGCCGCGACGACGCAGGTCGTTACGGATGCGATCCTGCGCTTGAACGCCGACCCTGCGGTGCATGGCATCTTCGTGCAGTGGCCGCTGCCGGAGCGTGTCGATCTCGCGGCCGTGTCCGCGGCGATCGCTCCCGCCAAGGACATCGACGGCATGGCGGGAAGCAAATTTTCGCCCGCCGCGGCGCTTGCGAGTTTTCGCCTGCTCGAGCGCGCGACACCGGCGCTCGCGGGCCGCGCCGCCGTCATCGCATCGGACTCCATGGTATTTGCGAAGCCGATAGCTCGTATGTTGCTCGACGCGAAATGCACGGTCACACTGCTCACCCGCAACAACAACGAGCTTGCAGCCACGTGCCGGCGCGCCGACGTCCTGATCGTGGCACTCGGCGAGCCTGAGCGGATCCGCGGCGACTGGATCAAGCCGGGGGCGACGGTGATCGACGCGAGCGTCAACGCGATTGCGGGTAGTGATGGGAAGCCTCGTTACGTGGGCGATGTACGCTTCGATGAAGCCGTGCACGTGGCGCGAGCCATCACGCCGGTGCCCGGCGGCGTAGGCCCCATGACGATTGCGTGCCTGCTCGAGAACACGCTCGCGGCAGCGAAGCGACACCATTGACCTGAGGGTTGAGCCATGGTCGACAGCGATATCGAAATTGCCCGCCGCTCGAAGATGAAGCCGATCGACGAGGTGGCCGCGAAGCTCGGCATCGCCCGCGAGCAGCTGCTGCACTACGGGCCCTACAAGGCGAAGCTCGCGATCGACTACGTGAAGAGCCTGGCGCCGCGCAATGATTCGAAGCTCATCCTCGTCACGGCCATCACGCCGACGCCCGCGGGCGAAGGCAAGACCACGACGACCGTCGGCCTGGGCGACGGCCTGAACCGCATCGGCAAGAAGGCGATCATCTGCCTGCGCGAGCCGAGCCTCGGTCCCTGCTTCGGCGTGAAGGGCGGCGCGGCCGGCGGCGGCTACTCCCAGGTCGTCCCGATGGAAGACATCAACCTGCACTTCACCGGTGATTTCCATGCGATCACGACGGCGAACAACCTCCTCGCCGCGCTCGTCGACAACCACGTCTACTGGGGCAACGAGCTCAACATCGACGTGCGGCGCATCAGCTGGCGGCGGGTGATGGACATGAACGATCGGGCGCTGCGCTCGACCGTCTCCTCGCTCGGCGGCGCAGGCAACGGCTTCCCGCGCGAGGACGGCTTCGACATCACGGTCGCTTCCGAAGTGATGGCGATCTTCTGCCTCTCGAGGGACCTGGACGACCTGACCGCGCGCCTCGGCAACATCATCGTCGCGCAGACGCGGGACAAGAAGCCGGTGCGCGCGAAGCAGCTGATCGCCGACGGCGCGATGACCGTGCTGCTCAAGGACGCGCTGATGCCGAATATCGTGCAGACGCTGGAAGGCAATCCCGCGTTCGTGCACGGCGGGCCGTTCGCGAACATCGCGCATGGCTGCAATTCGGTCATGGCGACGACCACGGCCCTGAAGCTCGGCGACTACGTCGTCACGGAGGCCGGGTTCGGCGCCGATCTCGGCGCGGAGAAGTTCTTCGACATCAAGTGCCGCAAGGCGGGCCTTTCGCCCGCCGCCGCGGTTGTCGTCGCAACGGTGCGCGCGCTCAAGATGCATGGCGGCGTCGCGAAGGACGACCTCGGCAAGGAGAATGTCGTCGCCCTCGCGAAAGGCTTCGCGAACCTTGCGCGCCACGTGGAGAACGTCGGCAAGTTCGGCGTACCGGTGGTCGTCGCCATCAACAAGTTCAACTCCGACACGTCCGCGGAGCACGATCTCATCCGCCAGAAGTGCGCGGAGCTCGGTGTCGAGGCGATCGTCTGCAGCCACTGGGTCGAAGGCAGCAAGGGTACGGAGCAGCTTGCGCACGCCGTGGTGAAGCTCGCGAGCAACGGCAAGGCGAGGTTCCGCACGCTCTATCCCGACGAGATGCCGCTCTGGGACAAGGTGCGCACGATCGCGCAGTCGCTCTACGGCGCACAGGGCATCATCGCGGACCAGAAGGTGCGCGACCAGATCAAGGACTACCAGAACTCAGGCTTCGGCCATTACCCGGTCTGCATCGCGAAGACGCAGTACAGCTTCTCGACGGATCCGTCGCTCAAGGGCGCGCCATCGAATCACGTCGTGCCGATCCGCGAAGTGCGGCTCGCGGGTGGTGCGGAATTCCTGGTCGTGGTGTGCGGCGAGATCATGACGATGCCGGGACTGCCGAAGGTGCCGTCGGCGCATCACATCAAGCTCAACGCCGATCACCAGATCGAGGGCCTCTTCTAACGAAAAAGGGGACAGATTTATTTTAGAAAAAGGGGACAGATTTATTTTCTCGAGTATCTGGGCGTCTGCGCCAGATATGAACGAAAATAAATCTGTCCCCTTTTTCTGTCCCCTTTTTCAGAGTTTTAGTTTTTCACCGGCCCAATCCACGACCGGCCGAACTCGCGGCGACACCAAACCGAGTGCGCCGGGGTGATCGACCCAGCGGAACTCATGGTGCTCGGGCGCACCGATTTCCGGATTCACCGGCAAGCTGACGTCTGCCCTGCGCGTGCGCGCGAGGTAGTAGCGGGCGATCTTGCCGCGGCTATAGGGCCCGGTCTCCGTGAAGGCTTCCCCCCAGGCAAAATCCAGGTCGTCGATCGTGGTTTCCTCGCGCACCTCGCGGATCGCGGCCGCGAGCGGCACTTCGCCCGGCTCGACAAGACCCTTCGGAAAATCCCAGTGATCGAAGGCGCGCAGCAGCAGGAAGCGCGTGCCCTCATCGGTTTCGCGGATGACGACGGCGCCCGCGGAGAGGTGATGGTTGGATCGATGCACGGCGAAAGTATATCGGTTTCCTTCGTTCGATCAGGCGGCCGTTTCGAACTCCAGCACCCCGGCCACCGCGTGGATGACCGCGGCGATGCGCACGGCGCTCTGGATCGCTTCGCGCGAGACGCCGGCCTGGCGCAACTTCTTTTCATGCGAGGTGATACAGAGACCGCAACCGTTCACCGCCGAGACGGCGAGCGACAGCAGTTCGAAGTCATCGCGCCCGATGCCATGGCTCGCAATTACCTGCATGCGCAGGCGGGCCGGCATCGTCTGGTACTCCGCGTCCTCCACGAGATGGAGAAAGCGGTAGTAGACGTTGTTCATGCCCATGATCGCGGCGGCGGCCTTGGCCGCCTTGCGATGCACGTCATCGAGATGCCCGGCGGCGAGCAGCTCGATTTCGTGCGCGAGCGCGACGTTGCGAGCTGCGATGGCCGTCGCGAGTGCAACGGACCAGATCTGCGTGGCGCTGAGGCCGGTGGCGCCTTCCACCGTCAACACGCTCGCGAGATTGAGCTTCAGGTCGCGTGCGTAGTCGGGCAGGCGCTCGCGGAGGGCCTCAAGCCGGCCCTCACCCGAGCCCTCACCCCGGCCCTCTCCCGCAGGAGCGGGAGAGGGAGCAAGAGAGGTAGCGTGGCCCGTCATGTCAGGCCGCCTTCAGGGTGTCGTCACCCTTCTTCCAGTTGCACGGGCAGAGCTCGTCCGTCTGCAAGCCGTCGAGGACGCGCAGCACTTCATCCGGGTTCCGGCCGACGCTGAGGTCGGTGACGTAGACGAAGCGGATGACGCCCTGCGGATCGACGATGAACGTCGCGCGCTGCGCAACGCCGGCTTCCGAGTCGAGGATGCCGAGCGAGGTCGAGAGCTCGCGCTTGAGGTCCGAGAGCATCGGGAACGGCAGATTACGGAGCTCTTCCTTGTCCTTGCGCCACGCGAGGTGCACGAATTCGGAGTCGATGCTGACGCCGTAGACCTGCGCATCGCGCTCGCGGAACGCCTGGTCGAGCTTGCCGAAGGCCGCGATCTCCGTCGGGCAGACGAAGGTGAAGTCCTTCGGCCAGAAAAAGATGACCTGCCACTTGCCGGCGGCGGACTGGTTGTCGAAGGGCTTGAACGCCGTACCGATGTCGTTCGAGACGACACCGGTGAGCGAGAACTGGGGAAACTTTTGACCGATGCCGAGCATGGGGTTCTCCTTCAGGTATGGCGCGCATCCTGCACGCCTGGTCTTAAGTGATCCAATGGATTGATCTTATCGATTCGATAGGTATCATCTATGGCCATCCATGGCCGACCTCAAGCTCAAGGACCTGCGCTACCTCGTCGCCCTCGCCGACACGCGTCATTTCGGCAAGGCGGCGGCGAAGTCGCACGTGAGCCAGCCCACCCTCTCCGCCCAGCTCAAGAAACTCGAGGACTATCTCGGCACGCCGCTCATCGAGCGCCAACCGAACAACGTGACGCTGACCGAAATGGGCGAAAGAGTCGTCGAGCGGGCGCGACGCATGCTCGAGGACGGCGAGGAGATCGTTGCGCTCGCGAAGCACGGCCGCGATCCGCTCGCGGGCGAGCTGCGCCTTGCGCTCATTCCGACCATCGGCCCCTATCTGTTGCCGGTCGTGGCTGCAAAGCTCCGAAAGCAGCTGCCTCGCCTGAAGCTGCTGCTGTACGAGTACCAGACTGAGCCGCTCCTCGAACGCCTCAAGGCTGGCGCGATCGACGTCGGGATCCTGGCGCTGCCCATCGAGGGCGATGGCTTCGCCACCCGTACGCTGTACGATGAACCGTTCACGGTCGCCATGCCCGCGAACCACCCGCTTGCGGATCGCGCGAGCGTCAATCTCAAGGATCTCGCGGACGAGAAGCTGCTGCTGCTGGAAGACGGGCATTGCCTGCGCGACCAGGCGCTTGAGGTCTGCAGCCGCGTCGGCCTCCATGAAAACGACGACTATCGCGCGACGAGCCTCGAAACCCTGCGGCAGATGGTCGCGGCGGGACACGGCATCACGCTGTTGCCCGGGCTCGCGGCGGCCGCGGCACACTCCGATCAACGTTCGCTTGCCGTGAGGCCGTTCACAAAACCGGCGCCGAAGCGCGTCGTCGGCGCCGTGTGGCGTAAATCGACGACGCGCAAGCCCGCCATCGACGCCTTGTGCGAAATCATCACGCAAGCGATGCATCGCAAGCGCTGACCCATTATCCTTCGGGGCCATGCGAACCGACCCCGTCCGCGCGCTCCTGGCCGTTCTGACATTCGCGGCGACGGCGGCATTGCACGCCGCCGAGACGGCTCCGCCCCTGGTAATCTTCGGTGACCCGCAACCGCACTCGGCCGTCGCGTGGTCGCGCATGCCGAATGCCACCGCCATGCACGTGCGCGTTCGCGCCACCGCAACCACGGCGTGGCGCAAATTCGATGCGCCGGTCACCGCCGCGAATGATTTCGCCGCCAAGGTGACGCTCAAGGGATTGCTGCCGGCCACGCCCTACGAATACGAACTGTGGTTCACGGGCGGCGGTGTCGACGAGAACCTCAAAGCGGCCGGGCGCCTTCGTACCGCGGCTTCCGATCAATCGTTCGTGCCCGTTCACTTCGCCTGGAGCGGCGATCTCGGCGGGCAGAACATCTGCCGCGACGCCGTCGACGGCTACCCGATCTTCGGACCGCTCGGCGCGGAGAAGCTGGATTTCTTCGTTGCGCTCGGTGACATGGTTTACGAAGACAACACCTGCCTACCGCGCGGCCAGCTCAACAATATGCAAGTCACGGGACCGGCGCAGCCAGCCGTGAGGCTCGAAGATTACTGGGGCATGTGGCATTACAACCGGGGCGATGCCAGGTTCGCCGAGTTCATTGCCCACCAGCCGTACGTAGCCGTCTGGGATGACCACGAGGTTGCGAACGACTTCGGGCCCGGCAACGACACGCGGACTGAAGCGCCCTACACGGCGGGCGAACATCTGTTGCCGCTCGGTCTCAAGGCTTTCCTCGATGAGAACCCGCTGATCGGTGACGCATCGGCGACGCCGAAGCTTTACCGCACGTTCTCGTACGGCCTGCATGCGCAGGTTTTCGTGCTCGACTGCCGGCAGTTTCGCAGCCTCAACAGCGCCAAGGACCTGGCGAGCGCGCCGAAAACCATGCTTGGCGCCGATCAGCTTGCGTGGCTACTGCGCGAGGTCGCGAAATCGAAGGCCACGTGGAAAATCATCATCACCAGCGTACCGCTGGCGTTGCAGACCGGCAGCACGGAAAACGGCCTCGACGGCTGGGCGAGCTTCGACCTCGAGTTCGGCTACGAGCGGGAGTTGCGCAAGATTGTCAACTCGCTCTACGACAACAAGGTGAAGAACATCGTGTGGCTCACGACCGATGTGCACTTCGCCGCCGGCTTTCACTACCGGCCGATAGACGAAGATCCCACCTGGGAAATGCACGAGTTCACGAGCGGCCCGCTCAACGCGCAGTCATTTCCGAAACAGACGCTCGATACCACCTTTAATCCCGACCGGCTGTTCTTCTACGGCCCCGCTTACGTCGGCGAACCCAAGACCTGGGCGCAGGCGAAGAAATGGTTCAACTACGGCCTTGTCGATATCGATCGCACGGGAGTCCTCACGGTGTCGATCAAGAATGTCGATGGCGAGGTCGTGCGGCAGGCGAAGCTGAATCCGAAGAGGAAGTAGGTTGTCGCCGGGAGATCTCGCGCGCCCGATCACCGGATCATGGTCGCGGAAGGTGTTCCGTTGATGTCGTCGAAGCCCTACTTGTGATCGTCGCAGGAAACTCTCGTTGCGACGACGTGGCTTGTTTGCTTGGGGCGTGAGAAATCCAAAAATGTAGTCGCAGTGCCTACCAAGTTTGGGCTGCCGATTGCAGGGTCGTAGTCTCTGAAGTAGTTGTAACCGTCCGGTCTGGGCAGTCTTGACCGCTGAGTCGGATATCAAGCGGCGATTGTCGTCTGCTCGGCCGCCAACTCTGCAGCAAGATTCCACGGCAGAAGTTCGGCGACGCGATTGATGGGATGCTCGGCGATGCGCGCGAGTACGTGACGCAGGTAGTGCTCGGGGTCCAGGCCGTTCAATTTAGCGGAGCCGACGAGCGAGTAGATCGCGGCGGCGCGCTCGCCGCCGGCATCGGAACCGGCAAACAGATAGTTCTTGCGTCCCAAAGCCACGGCCCGTAGTGCGCGCTCCGCGGTGTTGTTGTCGATCTCGATGGCGCCGTTGTCGCGATAGCGCGTGAGTGCCGTCCAGCGCGATAGCGCATAGCGGATCGCGCCGCCGAGTTCGGATTTGGGCGAGATCTGCTTCAGCGTCGCGTGCAGCCAGCGATGCAGCGCTTCGAGCGGCGGACCCGCACGGGTTCGGCGCTGCGCTTGGCGGATCGCGGGCGGCTGACCCCGGATCTCCTCCTCGATGCCGTAGAGTTCGCCGATGCGCTCAAGCGCTTCGTGCGCGAGCGGCGAGCTCGTGGCCACGTGAATGTCATAGAACTTGCGCCGCACGTGCGCCTTATGCCGAGCACGAGATAAGGCGCATTGTCCCGAGTCGCGTTTTATCTGGGGTGCTTGGGCGGCCATTGCTGAAAACCTGGGGCAGAGAGTGCCGACGACTCCGGATAATACCAGCCGTCGGATCAGATGGAGGAGAGGTAAGCCAGGAGATCGGGCTTGGGAGACCATGGACGTGCGCGAGCAGGCGAGAGTCCGGAGCGCTGCCAGAAGTGCTCGAGCGCGTCGCGCTTCATTTGCAGGTTGGTGGTCACGTAGCGGCTGGTCGTCGAAATGCTGGCGTGGCCGAGGTAATCGCGGATTACGGTGATGTCGACCCCGGCTTGCAACAAGGCAACGGCGCAACTGTGGCGCAGCATGTGAGGCGTGACGCGTCGACGTCGAAGTGACGGGACAACGCGTGCCGCCAACGCCGTGTACTTCTGCAATATATAGGCGACGCCATCGCGCGTGAGACATGCGCCGCCGCGGCTGCAAAACATCCAGTCCTGTGGCTGGGCGTTGCGGGAGACTTGCAATCTGTGCAGCGCCGCCGCCGTGTCACGCCACAGCGGGCATAACCGTTCCTTGTTGCCCTTGCCAAACAGGCGCACATGCCGTGGATTACTGAGTGACAAATGCTCGGCGCGCACACCAAGGGCCTCACTGACGCGTGCCCCGGTGTTGTAAAGCAGGAGCAACAAGGCGTGGTCGCGGAGACCCGACGCGGTCGACCGATCGGGTTGCGCGAGAATCTGCTTAACGTCCTCCGGCTCAAGATACTGGGCCATTGGAACATGGGCGCGCTTACCTGGAATCGCGAGCACGCGCTGGTACTGATCGGCGCGCGACAGGTCATGCTGTACCAGATGCTTGAAGAAACTTCGGATCGCGGCCCGACGGACGTTCCGGCTGGCGATGGCGTTGGCGCGCTTCGACTCCAGATGCGAGAGGAATGCCAGGACGTCGGGGGCCTGCAAATCGTCGAGCGTGACATCGGCCACGGACCGGTGGCGGCGATCTGCGATGAAACCAAAGAGCAACCGCAGTGTATCGCGATACGAGCGCACTGTGTGAGGACTGGCGCCGCGGGCGCGCATCAAATGATCGCGGAAATAGGATCCGACCAGAGGCAGCAGTGTGCTCGCGCGCCGCGAACTCATGCGCCGACTCGCCGCGCGAACCGATCGCTCGCGAACCGTAGCAACTCCGGTGTGGCGTGAAGGTACACTTCGGTGCCGAGAATGCTGACGTGTCCCATGTAAGCCGACAGCCAGGGAAGCCGTGCATGAACATCGACGCCGTCGCGATACCAAGCGGTCAGGCGATGAACGGCGAAGGCGTGGCGCAGATCGTAGGGCCGTGGTCCGGTCCGACCGCGCGCGCCTTTCAAGCCCAGCTTACGGAGGAGACGACGCAGGGCATCCGAAGCACCCTTCAACGTTATTGCCCGACCGTATCGGCCGATGAATAGCGCGTCGGTGTGACCGCATCCCTTGGCCCGAAGAACGTCGGCGCGTTGAGGCCAGTACTGCCGAAACTCGCGGGCCAGATCCAGTCCGAAAGGAACCAGCCGACTGCGTCCTTTGCTCGCACGAATATGCAATACGCGGGTGCACAGATCCACATCCGCGCATCGCAGCCGCACGGCCTCGCCGAAACGCAGCCCGGTACAGTACGCGGTGAGAGTGAGCAGACGCAGCAGGCCGGGCCAAAAGTTATGTCCCTGGTGGCGGCCGGCGGCTTCAACCAGCGTGCGAATCTCTTCGGCCGAGAAGATATAGGGCGCGTAGTGGGACTCGGTCTGCGGCGCCAAGCTCACGCTCGGCAGATATCCTTTAGGATCTCGACGGCGCCGAAAATGGCAGAGCTGTCGCACGGCCCCCAGATCGCACGCCAGGGTCACGGGCTTGCGGTTCGGAATACGAGCCAGCCAGGCGTTGATCGTGGCGGCCAAATCGATCGTCGCGTGCCGTTCGAGGTTGCGACACGCGAATCGCTGAAAACTCCGCAGCGCCGCCTCACCGCGCTGGTACGGATGGCCCAGGGCACGCTTGAATACCAAGAACTGGTCGATGTCCTTCGCCAGCGAAACAGCTGTCACGCGAGTCATGCAGGTACCGGCAATGCCATGGCACGCAATCGATCGGTGGCTACCCACAAATAGGCCGAAGTGGAGTCGGGATCCCTATGACCCAGGATATCGCCAATGATCTTGGGCGCTGCGCCGAGCTCCAACTGGCGACTGGCGTGGGTGTGTCGGAGCACATGGGTGCCGAGAAACGGAGCCGTTACACCGGCCCGGCTTGCTGCGGAATGGAGAATATGCCGAACGGTCACCGAGCAGGCCAGCGGCTTAAACGGCGTGCACATCGTCACGAAGAGGTGTCGCGTGGTCGAGTGCTCGGGTCGCGCGTACCGAAGATAGCTGACCAGCGCCCGACTCACCGCGGGTAGCAACGGCAGTCGAAACTCAACACGCGTCTTTGGACGAACGACGCGTATCGACTGTGCTTGCCAGTTGATGTCATCGAGCGTCAGTCCGATCACCTCGCCCGAGCCGAGTCCATATACACTCATCATCAGCAGAATCGCGTAGTCTCGCCGTCCCGTCGGACTCGAGCGATCGACTGCGCGCAGGATGCGCTGTACATCCCTCCATGGAAGAGACCGGTGTGGTCGTTCGCCAACCCGTACGATCGGAGCGATGATCGAGCTGGACAGATCGCGGGGTGAGAGACCAGTCGCGCAAAGAAACCGCAGGAATCCGCGCACTGTCGAGCAGATATCGGATACGGTGACCCGTGCATACCGCTTGCGGCATGCAACGACAAAATCATCGATGTCCCGTAATCGCGCGCGATGCACGGCGCGGCGACGACGCCGACAGTGCGCGGCGAACATGGCCATGTGAGCCAACTTCTTATGAATCGTTTGCGGTGGATTGCCGCGCACGTCCTTGAGATACGCGGCAAATTCAGCCATGGCCGGCGACAGCGGCGGCCTTATCACAGGCGGCTCCCAGGGCGGGACCTTCACTTGCAGGACGCCGAGCGCAAATGACCATGCACGCAGTGCGCTCCGAGATGATTTTAGTGCGCCGGGGAGGTGTCCCGGGCGCGGACTACCCTGCGATCGCCACCATATCGCGAAGCGCTTCGCGCCTTCGCGAGTGAGCTCTTGGTGCTCGTCGAGACCTTGAATCCTGCAATAGTCGACGAATCGGCAGATCCAGTATCGATAGACGCTGATCGTACCCGGTTCGGTGCAACGGTTGCGTTGCCATACGCGCCGAACATCCGAAAATCGCTGTGGATCAATCCTCCACGCCTTCATCGACATCGAGCTTACCCGCGCCTCGCACACACCTCAGTGCACAAGAACCAGAACGCAGCACTGGTCGACGGGATGACGGTGCTGATCGGGTCTGAGATATTATCCAGAGCAACTTCGCCGAAAAAACGGGTCAATGCATGCGCGTGCGAACATCGCTCAAGATAAAACGCGACTCGGGACAATGCGCCTTATCTCGTGCTCGGCATAAGGCGCATGTTCGCCGGCCGTTCTATGACCTCGACCTCGCCGGCGACTCCCCGACCGCACGCGAGGCGCTCGCGCGGATTCAGGCTCTGTTCGCCATCGAGGCCGAGATCCGCGGCCGCAGCGCCGAGGAGCGACGATCGATCCGCGAGGCTCGGGCCGGGCCCCTGCTCGAGGATCTGCATCGCTGGTTCCAGAACACCGTCTCCAAGCTGTCGCGTAAGTCGCCGCTCGCGATCGCCATCCGCTACGCCCTGACGCGTTGGACCGCGTTGACCCGCTACCTGCACGACGGCCGTCTCGAACTCGAGAACAACGCTGCAGAACGAGCGTTGCGCGTGGTTGCCCTCGGCCGCAAAAACTTCCTGTTCCTCGGCGCCGATACCGGTGGCGTGCGTGCCGAGGTCATCTACTCGCTGATCGGCACCGCCAAACTCAACGGCATCGATCCCGAGGCGTACCTCCGTTATGTCCTCGACCGCATTGCGGATCATCCGATCAACCACATCGAGGAGTTGCTGCCCTGGAACGTAAACCTAAACGCAGCCGTCGCGCAAAGCCGCGCCGCATAAACCATTCGCCCGCGAACAAGCGACTGTCGGAACCCGTCGCTCATCGGTTCAGAAACATCGAATGGCTCATCGATGGACACGGCGACATCACTGTCGGCGCTCTGCCTCCGGTCAAATGCGTCGCCACCGCCGCTGATGATGACCTCTGCTATGCGATGCTCACTCGGCGCAAAGGCGAGACCCTGCTCGACCTTCTGTCCCGTCTCGACAAAGCAATCGAGAAGGCTGCCGACGACCACATCACCGTTGACGAGGTCAATCTGCCTGCGACACCTTAGTCAAGACGGCCTTGAGTGATCGCTTACGTTTAATCCCGCTGGATCACTCTCGACATACCGCCCGATGGCGGGATCGTAGTCGCGGAAGTAGTTCTGATTGGCGTCCGAGGCGCCGGTCAAGCAGCCAAGGTCGCGTGGCCCAAGACGGACCAATTCGCGGACTGCAGTTTCCGGGGAAATTGCAGCGTGCAGCGGCGAGCCTACTGAAGATCTGACTTGGAATCACTGCGCTGAACGCGGAGTCGCACCTAGGGCTGACTCATAGACTGATTGCAGACCAACGCTTGTACTTTCTTGAAAAACTGGTCTAGCGGTTGGCTGTCGGGCTGATCTTCTATGGTCACAGTGGAAATCTGATCGCCCTGCACCTTCAGGAGCGCCCTGTAACTATGTGATAGCTCAAGACAGCCTTCCTTTTGCGCGAGAAAGAGAACGCTGTTTCCAGCAACCTTGGAGACGTCGGGCCATTCCGAGTTGGGTCGCGAATTGCAAAGGAGCACGGCACCATCGTGCACCAGCGAATCGCCTTTAAACACGGTCGACACTTCAAAGCGCACTTTGGATTGGGGAGAAAGAGCTGCGGGCGACCCGACAACACGACCGTACACAATCACCTGCGACTGCGTGACCAGTTCAGACAATGTCACAATCGTTGCCTTTGCATGGCCAAGCGTGGCGAAGAGCAATGTGCAAACGGCGAACGTCTTCAGTCCGCGATATATGGTCGTCATGTTCGTTACTCCTCTACTAGTCATGGCGTTGGATTCTTGCAAAGATGATTCATGCATCGGCGTTCCAGTGTGTCTACGCCGAGGCCCCGGAGGGGAGTCACGTTATCGTGCTCTAGGCCGGTGTTGTGCAGGAGTTCGTGATACAGCGTTGACGCCAGGCAATTGCATTTCCTTGTAAAGGCGACTGGAGATAGAAAAACTGTGTGGCCAGGAATATTTCCGACACCGCAATCACCGTCAAGAGGTGCCTCGGTGACTGTCGACGTGTCGAGTCGGTCAAGCAGCCTCGGTATCACGCTGCACGGAATACAACCGTCTTCACTGCCGTTCGCGTGACAAGAGCAACTCTTGCGGGCTTCGTCTCTAATTGCCGCCTCTGCCAACTTAATCTTTGCCCACGCGGGATCGCCCCATCCCATGCCGCGTTTGACGAGACCAATTGGATCAATAGAAGCAATAGGCTGGTCGTACACGTACGTATATACGTTAGGACCGCCATCAAGTCCGATGAGATCGCCCTCGACATATCGTCCAATTGTCGGGTCGTAGTCGCGGGCGATGTTCTGTTGCGAGCGACTGCCGCTACCGAGGCTTCAGGCGCGCGCGCCTCGGCAACAATCTGCAGCTTCTCCTCGAGGCTGCGGAAGTGCCTCGGTACCACGCGGCGCCCTAACGTGTCGGCGCGCACCGTAACAGTGGACGTGTCCATTTACATCCTAAGCGGACACGTACACTCTTGCCCGCTACGACACGCGCATCATCCACACGTCACGGTCGCTTGCACATGCGGCCATCGGCCCACGCTTACCCTCGAACGGTGGCCCAGCTCGGGCCGCCATCCGTCGAGTTGTAACACTTTGCGGACGCCAGTCTATCCCGCATCGCCCACCACCAGTTCTCGGACTTAGCGCCTCAGTCCGAGATCCAGATTTTGGAAATGCGCGACCCAGTCCACGAGTACAGGATCGCCCACGATTCATAGGCGCACCAGACGATGACCGGTCGCGTTGCTCGTATCTTCTTGTCTCCCCGAACGTCCATGTACTCGCCTGGCACTTCGCTCCACATGACGGGGACGGACGATTCCGTCTTATCAATACACTTTATCGACCACTTACCTTCGATTTGCCGGGCCACGATTAGCCGAGCTTTCCTTCCCACCTCAGCGTGGGCTAGCAGGGCGATAGCAAATGTGGGCTTGCCGTCTCCATAGAAGTCCAACGTCGATAATCCAGGACAAGTATTGCCATGCTCCTTAACAAATAGCGCCCTGTCGTCGGATCCGAGGTCCCGCAATCCCACTATGTGCATGGTGGGGTAGCGGGTCGTAACCTCGTGCTGCAATTCGTCTGGCAGTGAACACTGCGAGTCGCTGGATGGGCTCGCGAATATCGGTTGCGAGGACACTGATCTCGCCAAGCTCAGCATAAGAATCAAAATGAGTCGAATTTTCATGGGCCACCTGTTGGATTCGAACATATGCCCGATTTGCACCGTGCAGGGATGGCGTTTGGAGCTGTCGGCCTGGGGTGTCTCGGAGGCTTCAACTGAAGGTGGAGATTGGCTCCAGTGGTGTACTTGAACCGCTGCTTTCCCTTGCTCTCGTCCAGTCCCCAAGCGGCCCCACAGTTTCCAGCGGCGCAGAACACGTCACCAGATGGAATCGCTGGCGGTGGTCGGATGTCAACGCTTGTGCCTGCCGCGTGACCGGGGTCCTGATGCAGGCCGTTTGTCGTCGAGGTGACAACGATGTGAGTACCGATGATTGCCTCCAAGCACCGTAGAAGGCTATCAAGGGCAGGTGAAGGCAGCGGGACGCCCGCATTTACAGTGTAGAGTCCTTCAGAATCGTAATGGTCGACCGGCTCCCCGCCGACGTACGTATAGGTCGAGTAGCTGCTATCGTTTAATCCCGCTGGATCACTCTCCAAATACCGCCCGATGGCCGGATCGTAGTCGCGGAAGTAGTTCTGATGTACACGGCCGCTGCGCAAATTGGAAACTCGATCACTTCGCAATTCGATCACGAACCCGTCGCGCGATCTCGTTAACGACAAATGGGCTGCTCCACAGAACGCACGAAATAACTGAAACCCACAAGAACCCTGCCGACGCTACGTCAGGTGTATCGTGGTACAGGTGCTTCCAACCGATTGAACCGTCGATTGCCAGTGCGGCAATCATTCCTACCAAGAAGACCGGTACCGCGCGCCAGCTCGACCCGACCAGCAGTCCGACGTAGAGCGTTGCCCACCATGCGCAGAGAACTGCGTAGGCTGCGCGTGAAGCGCTGTCCTCCATCGCCGACTCGACTGCCAAGACAGTGGCGATCCAAAGAGCAACGTGTACGGCGCCCAGAATCCATTGACGTTTGTTCATGTCCACGATCACTCCGGTAATTCAATGCACATAAAACGGAACTACGCCGTCAGGATCGTTCAGCAAGTCCGTTCTAAGTTGATCGGTGAGAGCGGTGCCGAAGACGCCTCCGCCAAAGTCAACGCAACCGGCCGAGCCTCCAGCGGTACCGCCGTGCAGGAAGAATCCTGATCGGTCGTGCGTGTTCGTGCGCGGTAGCCGATGGATTGGAACGCGCCAATCGCCCCAGTCTCCGCGGAATTGCCGAATCAGATCGTGGATCACTCCTGGGTCCGACAACTCGGCCAAACGTATCACGTAGCCGCCGGGCGGAATTGGTCCGCGATTCCTGTCCGGTGCGCACTGTGGCTTATTTGTGCACTGATCACGACCAGATGTGATCGGCATTTGATATGGAGATCGGCCAGCGACCTCCGGATCCACGAGCATTAGGCCAGCCGCGACATCGACTGAAATCGCTGTCAGTCCGTTGCTGTCAAACCGCATTGTCGGATTGGACGTGGCATAGCTGTATGTATTGAGGCCACCCCTCAAACCCACCAGGTCGCTTTCCACATACCGTCCGATGGCCGGGTCATAGTCGCGGAAGTAGTTCTGGTTCAGGCCCGCGTGGCTGTCGTACAGCTGCCCCGGGAACCGCAGGTTGTACTTGAAGGTGCCGCCCGAGGCGGGGTTTTCATTCGGGAGCTCCGAGCCAAAGGGGTCCGCGCACCACGTCCACATCAGAGTGTTGTTGGGTGGAGCAAGGGATTTCGTGACCCTACGCGGCGTGTTCAAGTGATCCGTGTGCACGTAGTAGATGAGCGCCGGCGCCCCGGGCCGAATCGTTGCGACCGGGATGTCGCCCATCCAGATGGTTTCTTGAACGAGCGCGCCGGTCGAGCTGTATTCCCCAAGCAGATGCCCCGCCTCGTCGTACCAGTAAAGGACGGTGCCGGGCCCACCGCCGCTGATCTTGATCCGCTCTCCGAGCGCGTTGTAGACGATCGTCTCGGTCGAGGAGCCCACTTTCAGCGTCTTCATCCGCCCGCGGTTGTTATAGGTTGCGGTCACGTTCGAGTAGGTGAGGACGTCGCCCGCGTTGTCGTAACCATAGGTGCGGGTGAGGCCCCCGGAGATCGAGCTCACGCGGTTGTTCGCGCTGTTCATCGTGTAGGTCGCAGCGCCCGTGCCGGTCTGGGTCAGGCGATTGCCATTGGCATCGTAGGTCCAGCCGCGCGTGGTGCCCGTCTTGACCGCGCTCGTCAGGCGATCGAGCGCGTCATAGCCATATTTAGTTCGAGTCCCGGGCCCGCCATTGATGCAGTCGTCGTTCGCTGCATGAGTTTGCAAGTCTCCAGTTTTGATTCGAGCGAGCGCTGGCATCGGCTCCGATGCTACGCCGGGCCCATGCGAGTGCCTAGTTCCCAGACTTTTGTCCGCTCGCGCAGCTTCAAGGCGAAGCGAGTCGTCGACCGATCGCATTGCGACCGGCGCGTGGCTTGCAACGAGACGGTCATTCGAACTATCCGCTGCCGCTGACAAGTCGCGGCCGCTGAAACGGCAATCGCCCCGCGGGCAGGAGATGCTCGACGGTTGCGAGCAGTGCGCCGATCGGATGGCGAGCGGCGGCGTGGCGCAGATCTTCGGCAGTGACATGCAAATAGATCTGCGTGCTCGTGATCTGGCGATGACCCAAGAGGTCACGAATCGTGACGAGTCCGACCCCGGCGCGCACGAGATGTGTCGCGAAGGTGTGTCGCAGGCGATGTGGGGAGAGTGGGATGCCGACGCGACTTCGTTGGCCCCAGGTTCGCACGCGTTCGTAGACCGCGCCGCGCGTGAGCGCACCCCCGAAGCGCGAGCGAAAGAACGATGCCGTCGGAAGTGCCGCGCCGCGCGCGTGCGCGTAGCTTCTCAGGACCTCTGCGAGCTCAGGGTTCAATGGGATCGAGCGCTCGTGTCCGCCCTTGCCGCGCACGGTGATTGTGAGGCACGTGAGATCGACCTGGCCGCTCAGGAGTGTTGCGCACTCACTCACGCGGATGCCCGTGCCATAAAGAATCGCGAGTACCGCGCGGTCGCGAAGACCAATGACGGTGTCCGACTTCGGTTCGATCAGGAGCCGGCTCACCTGCTCCGGGGCAAGCGAGACGGGGAGCTTGCGCGCCACGGCCTTCACGGACGGGAATCCTGCGAGCGGGTTAGTGTTCGGCTCAAGATGTCCCATGGCGACGATCGCGCGGTAGAAGTTGCGCAGGATCGTGACCGTGCGGTTGATGGCAGAGTCTCCGTTGTCACGCGCCTCGCGCAGATGCTGCAGGTACTCGAGCACGTCGCGCGCCGTGACGAGGTCGGGCGGCCGATCCGCGCGCGCGACGCGGATCCACTCGCTGAACTGCTTGAGCGCCGCCTCGTAGGCGGCGAGCGTGAGGGGCCGCAGGCCCCGCGCCACGCAATGCGTGCGGATGTAGAGCGAGATCCAGCAGGACCACTTCACGTGTGATCTCCAAAGGGTAAGGTACGCACGGCCGCCTCGGGTCGCTGAGGCAAGACGTGCAGATAGACGCCGGTCTCGTGCGGGCTGCGATGCCCCATGAGTGAAGCGATGATCGCCAGGTCAACGCCGCGATCCATGAGATGAGTCGCGAAGCTGTGGCGGAGCGTACGCGCCGTGACGCCGGGCCGAAGGCCCGCGCGGCTCGCGACCGCCGTGACGATCTCGCACACGTCCTTCGCGGCGATGCGCCGCGCGAGGAAGCGCGTCCGAAAGAGCGCGCCGCGCTTGCCGTGCTCAAGGAGATACGCGAGGAGCTCGGTGTAGAGTGCCTCGGGGATCGGGATCGAGCGCGGCCGATCGCCCTTGCCCTTCTGCACCACGAGCTCGTGGCGTTCGCGGTTGATGTCGGCGGCGTTCAGCGCGCAGAGCTCGCTCGTGCGAAGACCGCAACCGTAGAGCAGCAAGATGACGAGACGATCCCGCCGCGCGCTCAGACCGGGCGTGGCGGTGGCGCGCACCAGATGCTCGGCCTCCTCGAGGTTAAGGAACTTCGGCACCGTACGGCGAATGGTGTGCTGCAAGCTGAACCCGTCGAGCACGTTGCGTTCGGCGCGACCGCTGCGCCAGGCGTAATCGAGCAGGCCCCGGACGTGACTCAAGTACTTCGCGAGGCACGAATCGGTGCGGCCGAGCTGACGCTCCTCTTCCAGCCAGCGTAAAAAGTCCTCGAGGCTCAGGCGCCACAGATCGACGCCCGGCCGCCGCGGCTCGAGTCCGCCGATCACCCGGCGTAGGGTGCACCGCACGTCCACAATCGTGCGCCGGGTCTTGCGTCCGACCTTGTCGAGGTAGGTGAAATACCCCTCGATCAGCGGATCCATCGGCGTCGTGATCGGAGCGCTCATGCGGCCTCCCGCTCAAGCACGAGCCAGTCGTTCAACGGATGCACGCTCATCGCCTGGCGGCGCTGCGGATCGGCGATGTGCACGTAGCGCACCGTGGTTGCGATGCCCGAGTGGCCGAGGATGCGTTGCACCTGGGCGACGTGTACGCCGGCCTCGAGGAGATCCGACGCGCAGGTGTGGCGAAACTGATGCAGGCTGTGGATCGATACACCGGCCCGACGTGCGATCCGATGAATCGAAGTGCTGATCGACTCGCCGCTCAATCGCTCGCCACGGCGTGTGATGAGCAGCGCACGTTCACCAAGAGCACGGGCCTGCTCGAGCAGGTTGTGTCGCAGCGGCAGATACGCGTCGAGACAATGCAGGACCATCTCCGGCAGCGGCACGCAACGCTCGCGTCCGGTCTTGCGGCCATCGATCCGAAGCGTTCCTTCGTTGCGATCGAAGTGATCCACATCGAGTCGCTCGAGCTCACCCCGCCGCAGTCCCGTGCCGTAGAGCATCGCCAGCACCGCCACCCACAGATGCGCGCTGAAATCACCGCGACGGTTCGCCGCCTCACGCCACAGTGCTTCCATGTGCGTGCGATCGATGCGCTTCGGGAGTCGACTATAGGGTGTGACCTTCGGTCCCTTCATCCAGCGCAGCGGGTTGACCGTCCATAATCCCTCGCGCACGAGGTAGTCGCCGAAGCAGCGCATCGTGCTCAACGTTCCGTACACCGTCGCTTTGGCCCGAAAGCTCGAGCAGCTCGCGATGTAGCGCGTGATCAGATCCGCATCGATCCGCTCGATCGCCACCCGCGGGCGCCGCTGCTTCAACCAGCAACCCCAACGATTAAGCCGGCCCACCGCGTAAGCGATCGTGAGCGGCGAGACGCCGCGAGCGCGGTACTCCTCCCTATAGGAGTCCACCAACCGGTCCCATCTCCTCATCGCTGATCCTCCCAACGAAAAAGGCGGGGCGCTCGCGCGCTCCCGCCTCAACGTTACAGAACTCAACAATATGACTCCCGATATGATCGCTTCGGGAGCCGAGATAGGCCCTGAACTGAACTAAA